>VMHT01120531.1_pt1 | contig 58793 bp, 74 predicted proteins | sample 4693611 | NCBI WGS metagenome assembly VMHT01 (sample SAMN12280063, study PRJNA550983) | marine metagenome | isolation source: seawater sampled from same location over 5 years 0.02-0.2 micron viral filtrate | place: USA: collected off the coast of southern California halfway between the port... ... | reverse complement strand
CAGTTGGTATGGTGCTGGTTTTATTGACTGGATGGCACGTGGTGCTGATGGTAACTTTGTATTCTGTCACAGAATGCGTAACTCAAACGTAAACACAGAAGCGTTTATGCGTTCAGGTAACTTGCCTGTGCGTTATGAAGTTACAAACGAAGGTGCTACAAACTCATTGAAAACGGCAATGGATTCTGTACAAACTACAATACCATTAAACGAATCTAAGTTCTTCCCAACAAGTGGTACAGTATATATTGACAATGAAATTATTAGCTTCACAGGTAATAATATTGCTACAAATACACTTACAGGTTGTACAAGAGGTACGTTCCTACAGAACTTCCAAGCTGGAGCAACTAGACAGTATACAGCAGGCGCGGCAAGCGGACACGATATTAGAACTGGAGTTATTTTAATTAGTAACACAATTACACCACTTATATCACACTGGGGTTCAGCGTTTATTACAGACGGTATGTTTGATGAAGATAGAGGTTATATCTTCTCATACACAGAAACAGGACTAAACATTAGTACAACTAAACAAACAGCATTCTTACTTAGACTAGCACCAAGTGTGTCTAACGCTATTGTTGGAGACTTAGGTGAAAGAGAACTATTAAACAGAGCGCAGTTGCTTATGCAAGGTTTAGAGATTACATCAGATGGACAAGATCCAACAGACGATTCAAACATTTACGGCGGTATAGTTATTGAGGGTATTTTGAATCCACAGAACTATCCACTTAACCCAAGTGACATTGGTTGGTCAGGATTGTCAGGACTAGCACAAGGTGGACAGCCAAGTTTTGCTCAAGTAGCATCAGGTGGTTCTACTAACTGGAACAGTGGTGATACAGCAACGTATAGTACATCAGCAGTTATGGCTCAGGTTACAACAACAGCACAATTGATGCCATGGTGGTCATTTAGAACAAACAGAAACTATGCTTACTTTACACAAAATAGTTGGGAAGCGGCTAACTTACAAGTTGGTGATGAAGTTAATGCTGACGGAGGAGGAAACGAATTCTTCCCAGGTGGTACTACAATTCAGCAGATTATTGACCAAACAATTTATGGTAGATACTTAGTTTACTTTACACAAAGATCTAATAGTAATAGTGGTAACGGTGCTACGCAAACATTCCAAAAAGGTGGTAACATATCAAATTCTAACTATGCGTTCTTTACAAAAGCAGTTTGGGAGGCAAGTGGAGCAAAAGCAGGTACAGACTTAGGTGACTCGGGTGGAGCGCCAACTAACCAAGGCGATATTACTTTTCCATCTAACACCACTGTATCATACATTGAAGGACCGTTCTTGTTTGGAGCAAGTCTTGAATACTACAAGGTAAACTTCAATAATTCATACAACGGTACAGTTAGTCCAGGAGATGTATTTAACTTTACATTTAGTCAACCTCCATACGCACAGCCAGGAGAAACAGTGTTCTCATTCATTGCTCAACCTGGAGAAAGATCTACATTGGATCTAGGACAATTGAAAGAACTTACAAATACTACACTAGGTGGTAGAGGTACTTTCCCAAATGGTCCAGACGTACTAGCACTGAACGTTTATAAAACATCAGGTTCAGCTGTTAACGCTAATATTATTATTAAGTGGGGTGAAGCTCAGGCTTAATCTTTTTTAAGGGGTAGTAGTTACAGAATTATCAGCATCATCTTCGGGTGATGCTGTTTCTATTTGTGGCTTAGACTTTTGACTATCACCTGGAGCAATTCGATAATTATCTTCAACACTATCGGGTGTACTTACTTCAGTAACACTACTGCCAGGTTCCATACAAACTAATTGATGCGGCATTAATGGTGGATTTCTCCATGTCATGCCTTCAGTTAATTCTTTTGATTTATATTCAGCAGTATCTGTATCAATATAATTTAATAAGAATCTGCCATTATTAACAAACCAAGTTTCATCTTTTTCTTTATGAAAGTGCATACTAAATTTAGCTCCAACCTTTTCAAATACCATAATCTTTCCACAGTATTGTTCGTTTGTAGCCCAGATTAATTCGTAACCCCAGCCTTTGTCTACTTTACCTTCTAGTCTAGTTGGCACCATTTAAATAATCCTCTATTGTCATCCAGCGTCTAACTGGTATAGTATTATGTAGCTTTGTGTTGTCGGCACAAGTGTATTCTTGATATTGTCCTTTTAGTTTATCTGGCATATCAATGTATTCGATCTTAGCATCATACTTGTCTGCAATAACTTTTGCTATCTCTGCTAAGTTCCTAGCAGTTCCAGTTCCTACATTAAAGATACCACTAGTATCTTGTTTCATCATCATTTCATGGATTCTACAAATGTCGTATACACATACACAATCTCTTTCAAACTTATCACTGTTTTTAAATAATTTAATTACACCGTCTTGACTTGCTTGCTTTTGAAACTTACTAACCAAACTCATTTGGTCGCCTTTATGTCCTTCACCTGGACCGTATACATTAAAGTACCTAAATGATTGTACTAACATACCAAATTCAGATGTATCATTATCTTTTAAAAACTTATCCACTAAGTACTTGCTCCAAGCATAGGGTGTTTGCGGATACACAGGATCTTCCTCGTTAAACGCTGTATTAGAACCGTACACAGCACTTGTACTAGCAAGTTGTATGTTTGTACCCAAATGTTCACAAACTTGTAACAAACGCATTGTAAATTCATAATTTTGTGCCCATACCTTATCAACATCTCTCTCAGTAGTATCTGATATAGCGCCTGTGTGTATTACCCAATCATATGCTTCAACATTAGGTACTACATGTTCTACAAATTCAAATCCTTCAACTTCATGACCTTGATGCTGAAAGTAGTTTGCTAATTGGCTACCAATAAACCCTTTATGTCCTGTTACTAAAATTTTCATTTTTTCATCTTCTCTATAATACTTGTTGTTGATTTACCTTCAACTGTAGGAAAAATTTCAACATTAAATTTTTCATGTCCTACTACAGTCTTTATTATATAGTCACCGCCCTTAATAATCAAGTCCGGATTTAACCAATTCATTAATTCTAAAGGAGTATCTTCTTTAAAAATATGTACTTCGTCTACCCAAGGTAATGCTAGTAACTGTTCTTTACGTAACATATGATTGTTAACAGGTCTATTAGAACCTTTCAAACGTTTTACACTTTCATCACTATTAATACCTACAATAAGTTTATTACCTTTTGACTTAGCATATTCGAGTAATTTTAAATGTCCTGTATGTAGTATGTCAAAAACACCATTTGTAAATATAATAGTTTCTTCTAAGTCAGCTTTTTTAAGAATATATGTACCAGCATGTTTTACACTTTCAGTTGAACCTTGAACGGCAATCTTTATTGCTTTTTCATAGTTATATCCTTTAGTAAGTGCATATACAAAACTTGCTAAAAAACAATCACCAGCACCTGTAACATCTGCTACTTCTAAATTATCAACAGGTACTTCATATCTTTTACCATCAATAGTAGCAACAACTTCTTCGCCGGCATTAGTAGTAATAATATTACCTTGCCAATTGTCAAACTCCAACGATTCAAATTCACTGTAGTTAGGTTTTACTAGCCAAGCACCTTCGTAGAACCACTGATTTTCTTTAGGATCAACAATTACTTTACAATTAAATGTATTAATATGTTTAATAATTTCTCTTGCTTCATCTAATACACCTTTGTTGTAGTCACTTAGTATAACATAATCGTATTGAGAAAAATTAGTTTCTTGTACTCGTTTTAAAACTTCTGTTCCATTTGCTTGTGCGTCATCATCGATACGTGTAATGTAATGCCCGTCGCAGATTATTCTAGTTTTGACACTAACTTCTCCAGGTGTTTCGAACATGTCAACGTTAACACCTAAACTTTTTAAGTTTTCGTATACAAGTCCTGCGCCACCTCTTGTTTCTTTTTCTTCAATATAAGTTATTACAGGCACAGGCGCTTCAGGACTGATACGTGTAGAGGTACCATAAATATATTTGTCGATTATTACATCGCCTATTACTAATACGTTATTCATTTATTAACCTTTTATATATTGGGTATTGTCTGGCAAGTCTTTTGCCATTTGATCAAATTGTTTAATATGATTGATATAAGATGTATCAGCTAACACGTTAGTTGAATTAAATTCAATTTCTTGCCTTGCTATTTCATCTGATAATTGTCCTGTACCTGCTAGTACATAACTCCATAACGGCCAACCCGCAGAACCTTCTTGTTTAGGAAACAATGATGTGTTTGGTACACGATGTTTACAAACACCTCTTATATGCTCAACAAACGGTGTTATAGTAGCACCGCTATTAATATACTTCCAAAACTCTGTATCGTTTCTTCCACATGTATAGTGTGCTACAAGAAAATCTTTCATGTTATCGTATAAGTTGCCGTTTACTTTGTTGTAATTTTCTACTTGTCCTGGATTACATGTTTCTTCAGCAGTTGCTCCTAAGCAACTAAAAATAAAATGTTTTAACTGCATAATAGTAGTATGAATACTAGTTGCTTCGAGAGGTTCAGCAAATGCCGCACATAGTCCTACTGATAATACATTCTTAATCCAAACGTCTTCTTGTCTACCACTATCAAACTTTAGTAGTCTAATTGGATCAACTTTACGTCCGATTGTTTGTTCAAGTTCAGCGTGTGCTTGATCCGGTGTAACAAAGTCATCACAGAATACATAGCCACATCCGCGACGTTCTTTTGTTGGAATTTGCCAGCACCATCCATTATTTTGTGCCCAGGCGTTAGTAACAGGTTCAATCTTTTCATCGTCTTCATACGGTAATAAAAACGGTAATGCGCTATTTACAGGCAAGTTTTCTTTGTAACTTTTCCATTTACCGCCTACTGCTTTCATTAGAACTTGATTAAATCCACTTGCGTCAATAAACATATCACCCTTTACTGTATCACCGTTACTTAACTTTACTGACGATACAAATCCTAAATGACTGTCGATATTAACATGCTCAACTTCGCTATCAATGTGTGTTACTGTACTACAAATCTTCTTAAAATACTGTCCAACTTTATGGGCATCAAAATGATAAGCATGGTTTCCTTCTTGCTCTACAAAACTATTTTTATTATGATGAATTTTATAACCAAGCTCAGTAGCAATGTGTAATAAGTCCTGCTCTCTATATCCTAAAGCATGTTGGAATACAATGTCAGCCATATCATTACTAGTAGGAGTACCATCAATTGGTCCAATATAAGACTTAGTTTTGTCTGGTCCCCACCCAATATGTTTGATACCTAGTTTAATTGTAGCATCACACTCTTTAATAAAATCTTGCTCATTACAACCTAAGTTCCACATAATATTTTGTACAACATTAGTAAGTGATCCTGTTGATCCTTCACCTGCTCCAATAATACCAATCTTTGAACTTTCAATACATGTAACGCTATGTTCAGGTCTAATTTTTGAAACCATTAGTGCCGCAAGCCATCCGGCTGTACCGCCACCGACAACTACAATTTTCATTGTAACTTATCTCCTCCTGTACGACCACGATGCCACCAGTCACAACCTAAGTTAGTAGATTCGATAGCATCAGTATGAGGTATACTTGAACGAACACGTACTTCTTCGGCCATATGAAACTCTCTCATCATAAATTCAGTTTCCATAGGATTTAAATAGTTTAGATCTTTATTAACAGGATATCCCATTTGTATTAGCCATAAATGCCAGTTAGGTGGATGAAATAATGTTTTAGACATTACGCTTGTATAAAATTTTCTATTTGGATCTTTCAACCATGCTTCATAATAAAGATGTTTTTCAGATTTTACATGTGTTTCTTTAACAAAATTCCAAAAAGGTGTGTCCCATTTAGTGTCAGCATAATGACTGTTAATAAAGTCAACAGCATCTTCATACCAGTATATCATTTCTTGGTTATACCCATGAACATCAGCTTCTGAGTAAGCATTGTGAGAGATACGTGCTAATAACTTTTCAAAACCTGTTGTCATACTAGCAAGTCCAGTTGACTCTAGTGGTTCGATAAATCCACCACTTAGTCCAATTGAAACTACATTATTCTCCCAAAAGTTTTTACTATAGTAAGGAACCCAATCAATAACTTTCAAGTCTTCCGGTTTAATTCTTCCGTTCCAGTGATCGCAAAAATATTGTTTCGCTGTATCAATATCTGTAATATCTTTATTAAATACCATGCCACTTCCAAAGCGTGTTTGTGTAGGAATTTTCCAAATCCAGCCATGATCAACAGCAGGACAATCTACATATGGAACACGTTCTTCTTCAATATTTTCATAAGGTACATGACCAGCTACAGCACAATTTGTAAACAATCTACCTTCACCTAACAGTTCTACACGATCAGAATCTTTTAAAATTGAGGCAAAGCCTGTACAATCAACAAATAAATCCGAACTGTGTACGTGTCCGTTTTTAAGTTCAACACTTGTTACATTACCAGATGAATCTCTATTAACACCAACTACGTCACTTTTAATTACATTTACATTTCCATGACAAAACTTTTGTAGTTGTGTTACTAATTTTCCAGCATCAATGTGATATGCTAGTGTTTCAAATGATCCCCACATGTCTACTTTGTTGTTCATTACAGTATTATAAGTGGGTAATGCTGATGTTTTAAAATCTGTATGTTGTTTATTGTGCGCCCATATATCGTATTGTGTACATTGCTTATCAAAGTAACTTCTATTTAAATAAAACGGATGCCAAACACTGCCCTTAGGATCTTTCCAACCAGGAAAATTAATACCTGTTTTATATGTTGTATCAATATTTGGAAACCAATCAGTTAGTTGTAATCCGCACTCTCTTAAAAAATGTGGAAACGTAAGTACTGTTGCTTCACCAACTCCAATAGGATTACCTACTTCTTTATCAATAACTGTTAGTTCAAGATCCCATTTGTTATTCATAAGATATGCCGCACCTAACCAAGCCGCTGATCCACCACCTACAATAGTAATATTCTTAATTTGTTTCATTTTCTAAATATCCAATTAAGTTAAACACTGTTTCCAGTTTAGTTTGATTTGTTTTGCTTTGTAATGTATTACGTAATCCTACATGTAAGGGTTTTGGCCATTTACCAAAACTTACCCATGAATACCCATTGTGTTCTTCATTTAATATTGGTAGGAATTCTTCATTTACAACAACCAAGTATGTATGAAAACTAAACTTTTCGTCTGTACTAATAAATGTTTCTAGAGGAATAGTTTTAGTAATGCTAGGAAGAAAGCCTAGTTCTTCCTCAATTTCTCTTTGTAGCGCAGGCCACGGAAGTTCATCCTTGCCGTTTGTCCCGCCGACTAAGCCCCATACATTTTTCTGTTTACTTTGTGCTCTATGTAATAACAAAAACCGTTTAGTTTTTAATGAATAAAAGAGAGCACCACTACAAATTATCTCTTGGTTCATGCAATTAGTTATGCTATTTGGTGATACGCCAAGAGCCTTTTCGGTATTCGCCCTCGAATGAAAGTATCCATTCTGTACCAGTCCATTTATACTGTACACCAGTATTTAAGTTGGTTATGTAAACTGTAGAAGTATTTGTGTAAGTACTAGCATCAAATACTATATTCCAATCATTACCGTCCCATTCAATAATATCGTTTTCACTAGCATGGAAATCAATATTACTTGACCCTTTCCATGCGTCTGGACCGTCTTCATTACCAGTGTCACCGATTGAATCTAATAGTAGTAATCTCAATCCTGCTGTTTTAGCACCTGTTGGATTATATTTTTTAGGATCGATGATAAAATCTACACTACCTTCATTACCTCTTCCTGCTGGAGAATTTAAATTAGTATTTGTAGGAATTGTATCTTCGTCCCAAGTAATAACAAGTTGTGTTTCGTCTAGAGGATTAATTGTAATAGTTCCGTTAACACTTCCTGCTGTTGATGCTTCACCCGGAAGTACAGTACGCTTTAATTGTAATTGACTTAATCCAGCAACATAATCTTGTGGACGATCTTCAAAGTAATCAGTCCATAATGCTGTACCAATTGAACCTTTGTTCATTAATTGTGCTACATTGTTAAGAACATTAAGATCATAGTTTTCGTAACCACGTACTACCATATTAAGATCAAGTCCGCCTTTTTCTAAATCAGTAGTAGGAAGTACAGTGCCACTGTATGCTGTTAGCTCTGGTGTAGACTCTCCAAGGTTAATTGTACCTTTTGATTCGTCAAAAATACTCATTACAACATTTGTAATAATACCAAGTTTTTTAACTTTAGCAGGCATGTTAATGTATATAGGTGTTGTAAAACTAAGTTGTGCGATATCAATTTCTGATTCTGTACCAATAGGAATACTTCTACTACTAAAACTTGTTCCTGTTAGTTCTACACTAGTTAAACTACTCCAATCAATATAGTTATCTGTAGTTTGTATTTCTAAACTAGGATTAAACAACATTAATAGTTGCTCCATAATTTGTAACTTTTGATCTGTATTAGTTGACCAAATATCTACATTAACACTTAATGTATAAGGACTAGGCATAATACGTTCTACTGTATAGTTCTTACCTTGCGTATTTAAGTATTCGTTGTTGTCTTCGTCGTATGCTCGTTCTCTAATATGAACTTTACTAGTAAATGAACTGTCTGATGTACGTGTTCTATCTTGTTCTAATCCAGTAATATAAACTGCCATGCGAGGCGCACTAGGTATTTTGTTCTCTGAATTATCTCTAAGGATGTGTCCAACTTGACGAGTAATGTCTCCGTACATAACAGGTACTTGTGTTATTTTACCGTCACCGTCTTTATATGAGAAGTTGCTAAACAGTCTTACTAACTGTGTAACATAACGTCTAATTTGTCCATCATAAAAATGTTGCATTAATTATCTGCCTTTGGTTTAAGTGCTTGTGAAATACCTTGACGTTCTGGAACAACCTCGCCACTAATTGTACTAGTGTTAGTATTATTAACAAATGTACCTTTTTGTGTTTGTTTTGTAGTTGTATTTGAAAGGTCTTGACGTTCAACTGTTTCCATTTTGACCCACCTTTGGCTATCATATCTAAATAATCTATTAGGCATCATGTCAACACGTAAAAAATAGTCACCTTTTACACTATCTGTAGGAAAAGAAATACCGCTACCAAATGTTTCTCCGTTTGGTGCTAATCCGTCTCCTAATAAATATCCGTCATAGCCATTACGGTCTGGTGTTTGATTAACTCTACTAGCATCTAATTGACCACTTTCAATACTAGCATCAATGTCAGTTTGATCAGTTCTTACAAGTTCTGCTTTTCCATTGTCATCAGTTTGTAGTGTGTAGAAACTACTAGTATCATAACCTGATTTAGGTGCGTCTGCTTCTGCTTGTTGAATAATAGCATTATTAACTTGCATTTCTGTTTCGTATGTACTAAGCACATCGCGTAATGTTTGTGTACTACCTTCTTCTGCTGGTAAATCAAGTATTTCTTTAAATTCTTGCGAGTCAACAATTTGTTTCATTTTTACACGATACAAATGTGGATACCAAGTAGGTGAAAATCCTTCACTTGCTCTGTTTACATCTTCAACTACATAATAACGCTTTAATGCTACACTAAAGTCATTAAGAGCATTTTCGTCTTTTAAATGCGGAAGTTCAATTACATCTCCGGACATAATTTTACGTCCTAATGTTCTAACACTATAATTAATAGGAATTGTCATAAAGATAATATCATTTTGTAAAAACAGTCCAAATTGACTCATATCAAAGTCTACATCTGAAACATTATAAATGCCACGCATTGTATAAATGTCTGGATCGTATTTACGATCTCTGTTTTCCATAAACAGCATATCTTGTATGTTTGTTTCTTTTACAGCATCGTACTGTGGCTGATCAGCCGTAGCAGTAGCATCATCAGGATTTTTAGGTCCTAAATACTTGTGAACGAAGACATCCGTTCCTCCAACTGTAAACATTTCTGTTATAGTCTTATCAAGGAAGGAATAATCTTTTCCCTTTTCGGGTTTGTATAAACTCAATCTCGGCATAGTAATAGTATTTATGTGATGATAAATACTATAGCGGAGAAGAACAAACATGGCCAGTAATATTCAGACAAAAAGACAAGAAGTGTACAAATATATAGAGTTAAATCTAGGCGGAGGCATGATTGATGTCGAACTAGACCCAGAACACTATGAAAGCGCACTTGATACAGCATTAACAAAATTTAGACAGCGTAGTGATAATGCTGTAGAAGAATCATATATATTTCTTCCTACAGTGATTGATCAAAACGATTACATTCTTCCAAATGAAATAATGGAAGTACGTCAAATATTTCGTAGATCAATTGGGTCACGCACAGGTGGCGGCGATGGCGGCACGTTGTTTGAACCATTCAATCTAGCATACACAAATACTTACTTGTTAGCAAGTAGTAACATGGGTGGCCTAGCAACTTATAATGCGTTTGCTGGCTTCCAAGAACTAGTAGGACGTATGTTTGGTTCTTTTATTGAATTTAAATGGAATAGATCAAATAAAAAACTTACAGTATTACAACGTCCAAGAGCAGAAGAAGAATTACTACTTTATGTTTACAATTATAGACCCGACTTTGAATTATTAGAAGACTACATGGCTATACAATGGATTAAAGATTATGCTTTGGCAAAAAGTAAATATATGCTAGGCGAAGCACGTAGTAAGTTTTCTACTATTGCTGGACCACAAGGTGGAACTTCTATGAACGGTGATGCCCTAAAAGCAGAAGCACAATCCGAACTAGAAAAACTTGAAATGGACATTCAAATGGCTGTACCAGGCGGTACAGGCTACGGCTTCACAATCGGCTAAAATAACACTTGACTTCCGATAAATTATAATGTATAATAACATTATAAATTAAGGAATCAGTATGATTATTGGAATATGTGGACTTATTAGTTGCGGTAAAGGTACAGTAGCAGATATATTAGTCGACGATCACAACTTTGAAAAGATTAGTTTTGCGGACAAACTTAAAGATGCTGTATCTTTAATGTTTGATTGGCCACGTGATATGCTTGAAGGCGAAACTCCAGACAGTCGTTACTGGCGTGAGCAAGAAGATTCATTTTGGACAAAAGAAACAGGACGTAGTGTAACTCCGAGACTAGTATTACAAGAGTTTGGTACCGACTGTATGCGTAACGGATTCTATGATGGCATTTGGGTAAGTTTTGTTAAAAAGACTATTATTGATAATCCTGATAAAAATTTTGTTATTCCTGATGTACGCTTTGAGAATGAAGTAGAAGTTATTAAAAGTATGGGTGGCAAAGTATGGTGTGTAAAACGTGGTCCGGATCCTTTATGGTTTAGACAATACCAAGACTTAGGCATTGAACCAACTGATGTACACCCAAGTGAATGGCGTTGGGCTAAAGCTAATTTTGATTTTAATATCTATAATGAAGGTACTATTGACGATCTTAAAAGTCAGGTAAAAGGTCGCCTTGCTTCCACTGAACGCCTTGCTTTTGCTGAATCCTCTGACAATTAGCACATATAGTTTTTAAGTTATTAGGACGACAGTTATTTAAATCACCGTCTATGTGATATACGTTAAACTGTTCTTTATGCTTACTCTTATAATTACACTTCTCGCAAACCTCTTTTTGTCGATATCCAGCTTGATACCATTTAGGTACACCGATGTTTCGACCGCCATTGTGTAAACATTTCTCACATACCCGTCGATAGTAAGTTTTGTTATTCTTTTTATAGTTTATAGCGGCAGGACGTATGCCGCAATCGCATAAAGGTCTCATATTGTATTTACCTCACCTTTTCACCACCTTTTCGATGGGTATTTGTTGTACTCTTTTTTAATAAAGGCATAAATACTTTTAACAGTTGTTATTATGAACACCACAGGAGAAAAATAAAATGGCTTTAGTATCACCAGGAGTACAGGTTAGTGTAATTGACGAAAGTTTCTACACACCAGCAGAACCAGGTACCACTCCAATGCTTTTTGTTGCTTCCAAGCAGGATAAACAAAACGCGGCAGGAACAGGTACAGCAAGAGGAACAACGAAAGCGAACGCAGGCGTTCCTTTCTTAATTACATCACAAAGAGATTTAGCTGATACGTTTGGAGATCCAATTTTCCAAACAGACGCAAGTAACAATCCGGTAAACGGCGGAGAGTTAAATGAATACGGCTTACAGGCTGCATATTCATATTTAGGTGTTAGTAACAGAGCATTCGTAGTAAGAGCAGATATTAATTTATCAGAGATTGAACCTAGTTCAAGTGCTCCTGCGGCAACTCCAGCTAACGGAACATGGTGGTTTGACACTGCCTTAACAAAATACGGAATATTTGAGTGGAACGGCAATGCTGTGACTGTAACTGGTGGCCAGTCATTTACAAATAAAGTACCACTTGTTATTACAAATAAAGTTAACCTAGTTGGAGAACAAAACACAGGTGCTCCAAAAGGGTCAGTAGGTGCTGTAGGAAACTACGCTATTGTAGCAACAACAACTGTTAATAAAGTGTACTACAAAAATAGCTCAGGAGCATGGGTTAAAGTAGGATCAGCAGACTGGGTCAAGAGTTGGCCAACTGTACAAGCAACAGTTTCAAATCCAACATTAACAATAGCACAAACTATTGGTATTAATGGAACAACAGTTGCGGCAACAGGTACAACAGCAACACAAATGGCGTTAGATATTACAGGCGCAGGCATTACAGGTGTATCGGCGGCGGCAGTAGATGGCAAACTATACATTTATAGTGATGGATCATCAACAACTGATGGATCAACAGATGACGATGGTGCTATTGTATTATCAGCAGGCGCATCAGGAACACTACTAGCAGACTTAGGTCTAACAGCAGGTGTTAGTTATGCTCCAGCATTAGAAATTAAACCACATACACAAGTACCTGAGTTTAAAACAGCAGATACAAAAACAAGACCTACAGGAAGTATTTGGTTCAAAACTACAGACGCTAACTTAGGTGTACAAATGAAAGTTAAAATTTTCAACGGTACAACACAGTTATGGGAAGAGAAATCAGCACCAGTTTATAAAACGCATCAAGAAGCAATTTATAACTTAGACAAAACAGGTGGCGGATCTAACTTAGCATTAGCACAGTTATATGTACAAGCACACGTAAGCGAAAATGAAAATGAAGAATTTGATTTTACTATCATGGCTAGAAACGCTTCAGGCGCAACTACTATTACTTCTTCAGCAATTACATCAAGTTCATTAACTGCTCAGTCATATGGTTTCCAAATGGCAGAAAGTGATCCAACAAAAGCTGCAATTCAAACAGGTAAAGCATTAAGTGTAACAGCAACAGGTGCGGCAAGTGACGCAGACTTAATTGCTGACGCAATTAACGCGGCAGGATTTGAAAATATTGTAGCAAGCGTAGACGCAAGTAACAGAGTTGTAATTACACACTCAGCAGGTGGTGAAATCCGCATTAAAGATACAAACAGCTTATTTGCTGGTATTGGTTTTGCGGCTTATAACTACACAACAAAAGCAGGAACAGCAAACTTATATGCGGCTCCAGCAGGTGATGCTACTTATGACTTCCACGCTTCAAATTGGAAAATCTTAACTCAAACAGCAAGCGCAGATGCTCCAACAGCATTAACTACAGACGGTAGACTATGGTATAGTTCAATTGTTGACGAAGTAGACATGATGATACATGATGGCACTACATGGAAAGGTTACGCAAACGTATATCCAGCGGCTGATCCAGAAGGACCAATTGTAAGTGCTACTGAGCCTACACAACAGTCAGATACTACACCACTAGTAACAGGTGATATTTGGGTATCAACAGCAGACTTAGAAAACTATCCACAAGTACACAAATATAACGCAGACTTAGCAAAATGGTTAGCATTAGATGAAGGTGATCAATCTTCAGAAGATGGTATTTTATTTGCTGACGCACGTTATGGTACAACTGGCGGAACAGCAACAGTTGCTCCAGCAGGAACAATTAAGGAATTACTAGTTAGTGATTTCTTAGACACAGACGCTCCTGATCCAGCACTATATCCAAAAGGTATGTTGCTATGGAACCTAAGACGTTCAGGCTTTAATGTTAAGAAGTTCCAACGTAACTTTGTTGACACAACAGCTAAAAACGTTCGTCAAGGTGACGTAAGTCAGGCATTATATTATCCACACAGATGGACTACTGAAAGTGCTAATCAATCAAACGGCGCAGGTAGCTTTGGACGTAAAGCACAACGTAAAGTTATTATTCAAGCTCTACAAGCAATGGTTAACAGTAACCAAGAAATTAGAGATGATGAATCAAGACTGTTTAACGTTATGGCAACTCCAGGGTATCCAGAACTAATTGGTGAAATGGTAAGTCTAAACTACGATAGAGGATTAACAGCATTTGTTGTTGGTGATACTCCGTTTAGATTAACTAGTGATGCTACATCATTAAATAACTGGGGCGCAAACACAGCACTAGCAGTTGAAGACAATGACGAAGGCGCACCAAGTAGAGACGAATACTTAGGTATGTTCTATCCGAGCTTATTTACAAGTGATAACGCAGGTAACAACGTTGTTGTTCCACCAAGTCACGGTATTATTAGAACATTGGCACTAAGCGATCAAGTATCGTTTCCATGGTTTGCTCCAGCAGGAACAAGACGTGGTGGCATTACTAACGCAACAGCGTCAGGCTTTATTGATAACGAAGGCGAATTTAAGTCAATTGCGCTAAACGAAGGACAGCGTGATACACTTTACAGTAATAGTATTAACCCTATTACATTCTTAACAGGAGCAGGACTTGTTAACTTTGGTCAGAAGACTAGAGCAAGAAATGCAAGTGCGTTAGATAGAATTAATGTAGCAAGACTAGTAATTTACTTAAGATCACAACTTAAGAAACTTGCTAAACCTTACATCTTTGAGCCTAACGATAAAATTACAAGAGATGAAATGAAAGCACAAGTAGACAGTTTAATGCTAGAGCTAGTATCGCAAAGAGCATTATATGACTTCTTAGTTGTATGTGATGAAAGCAACAACACGCCAAACAGAATTGATAGAAATGAACTATATGTTGATATTGCTATTGAACCTGTAAAAGCAGTTGAGTTTATTTACATTCCGTTAAGACTTAAAAACACTGGTGAAATTTCAGGACTATAAGTTGATAAATAAAAGTAACAGGAGTATATAATGGCAATTTCAACACTTTCAAAATTAACAGTACCACTAGATAGTAACGCGAGTGCTTCTAATCAGGGCTTGTTAATGCCTAAGCTACAATACCGCTTTAGAGTATCATTAGAAAACTTTGGTGTTTCGAGTCCATCGACTGAGCTTACAAAGCAAGTAATGGACGTAACAAGACCTAACGTAACATTTGAAGATATGACAGTGGATATTTACAACTCCAAAGTCTTTTTAGCTGGTAAACATACATGGGATCCAATTACATTGAACTTACGTGAAGATGTAAGTAACAACGTACAAAAACTAGTTGGCGAACAATTACAGAAACAATTTGATTTCTTCGAACAGTCAAGTGCTGCAAGTGGAGCAGATTATAAGTTTGTAACTAGAATTGAAATCTTAGACGGTGGTAACGGAGCAAACACAGCAGGTGTACTAGAAACATTTGAATTGTATGGTTGTTATCTATCAAGCGCAAATTATAATTCACTAAACTACGCAACATCAGAAGTAGCAACAGTGACTTTAACAATACGTTATGATAACGCTATCCAATCACCACAAGGTACAGGCATTGGCACAGCTATTGGTAGAACAGTTAACACTGCTATCACAGGCGGTGGCGCGGCATAAACAAAATTTAGCATTATAAATTAATAAATTAAGGGGCATTTTTATGTCCCTTTTTTTATGACCGAATTATCTACTCACTTTATTCAATTGGATAAATATTTGCATGAGCTTTTTAAACGGATTTTTAGATAACGTAGCAAGTGGTGCTTTAAGCCCTAAAGGCAATTTAGGTGACTTTGCCCATGCGGCGAGAATGTTTGTTGATGATAATCAAAGATTAGCCCCTAAGGTAAAATTTCTTTATCACGTTACATTTAATATTAACCCTAAGTCTTCTGCAGTTATTCCTCAGTTAGCACAAAAACATATGAACGAAATAGGCATGCTTGTAAAATCAGCACAACTACCAGCGTTTAATATTCAAACAGATGTTATTAACCAATACAACAGAAAAAAAGTAGTACAAAAACGTATAGACTACCAACCAGTTAGTATAACTTTTCATGATGACAACTATGGTGTTACTACAGCATTGTGGGAAGCATACTACAGATACTATTACAGAGATGGTAACTATGCTAAAGTAAATCCTGCGGGAGCACCTGATCCTACAATACCGGAGTATGCGACTAATAAACCAAGTTTTAGTGAACAATACGCTAGTGGTACATTATTTTCAGAAAAACAATACAGATACGGTTTTGATAATGATAGTGCTGAACCTTTTTTTACAAGTATACAAATTTCTCAAATGTCAAGAAAACGTTATACTACAATGACATTAATTAATCCTATTATTAGTCAGTGGCAACACGATACTATGGATTACTCAGCAAGTGACCCTGTTAGCAATTCAATGACTGTTGAATATGAAACAGTACACTATAGCAGAGGTTCAATGAAAAATGGTCCTAAAGGATTCGGTGACGAACATTACGATAAAACACCAAGTCCAAATTCATTAGGTGGCGGCGGAGCATCTAGCTTACTAGGTGTAGGCGGAGTACTAGCAGGTGGCTTTGGTGTTATAGATGACATTACCGGTGGTAAAGCAGATTTTGGTACAGTACTAAGAGCCGCTAATACTATTAAGAACGCAGGAAATTTAGATGCGTCAGGAATTAAAGGCGAACTAATTGGCAAGAGTCTTAACGCACTAGGTAAAGCATCTGGAGTAGATGTAAGTGGTGTAGCAGGACTAGCATTTCCAACAGGTGGAAGCGGTGACTTTAAAACAGCCGCGCTTGCCGCTGGCGTGGTTGGCATAGGTAAACTTATTAATAGTGCTAACCCAGGTGGCGGAGAAACTTCAAAGACATCATCAAGCTCGTCTAGTTCTTCTAGTGGTCCAAGATATACTGACCCTGGATACATAGGGCCTTAGGAGTAATATAAAATGAGTTCAATTGAATTAAATTTACCCCGTAAACCAGATAACTTAGATAGTCAAAGCCAAACTAAAAAGATATTCAACACATTTTACGCTAAACAATTAGCATATCCAAGTAACGAAGTTGATGCTGTTATTGGATTTTTAGAAAACAAAGGGTTTGATAAAGAAGCGGCAAAATCTACGGGAGCAATACTTTTACAACAAGCAAAAATTGACGGTTTAAAAGTATTTGAATTAATAGACACATTAGGTGGCCTTAATAAACTACAATTAAGTTTTACAGTTGCCCAAGTTATTAACTTTAATAGACAACGAATTAGTAGTTTAGGATTTAGAGTTGATAATACTACAACTCCTGTAGAAGCAAGAAACTTAGTAGGTTAGTCCTATGGCCAAGTTTGCTCAAGGCAAATATAATATTAAAAATCCTGACAAATATGTAGGACGTAAAACACCATCATACAGAAGTAGTTGGGAGTTTGCGTTTATGAAATTTTGCGATGAAAATCCGGCAATTCAGGCTTGGGCTAGTGAAGCAGTAAAAATTCCTTATAGAAATCCATTTACCGGTAGACATACAGTATACGTTCCGGACTTCTTTATACAGTATAAAACTAAAAAAGGTAAAAATATGGTTGAACTTATTGAAGTAAAACCAGACAAACAAGTTACAATGGAAAACGCCGGAAACTCAAAACATAATCAAGCACACGTAGCACTAAATATGGCAAAGTGGGAAGCCGCAAGAGCATATGCTAAGTCTAAAGGCATTAATTTTAGAGTTATTACCGAAAAGGATATGTTCCATCAAGGATCACGTACCTAAATAGTTTAGCTAAATATAATAGTAGCATATAATGAGAGACCAATGACCAAGAAATTAGAAGACTTACTTGATTTACCTGATAGCAAGGATATAATCAAAAAAGAACAGAAAAAAGAAAAAAAGGATGTAATACAGCAACAAAATGATACGTTGCGAGATATTGCTGAATTTGATAAGATTGCTGGAGCATTACCAGCAGTAAAAGGTCTTGGCGAAAAAGCAGATGAAGAACTTAATGATATAGCACAACGAGCATTAACAGCTTATGATGATCTAATGGACTTAGGCATGAATGTCGAATCACGTTACGCTAGTAGAGTTTTTGAAGTAGCAGGTGGTATGTTAAAAACATCACTAGATGCTAAAGTTGCTAAAATGGACAAGAAATTAAAAATGATTGACCTACAACTTAAAAAAGAGAAAATGGATAAAGACGGCGGTATTGATGACGGTGGCATTGTACAAGGCGAAGGAGCCATCATTACTGACCGCAATAGTCTGCTAGAAAAACTTAAGAATATGGATAAATAATTAATAATAGGGAATGAACATGTTTGAAAAATACCTCGCAGAAGCAAAAAAAGTATATGAATTTAAAATCGGCGTTGCCGGTGAGATGTCAGAAGATTTTACTGACAGTCTAGAAGGGTGCTTACAACGTTATAGTGTAGCGTCAATGAGTCCTGGAAAGAAAACACCAATACAAGAACGTCCATTAGACTTTCCAAAGTTACAAAACATAGAAGTTACTCATTATGAAGTAGCACTAAACTATCCTACTACTCCACAAGTGTTAGGTGAGTACATTGCCCAATGTTGTAACTGTTCACCAGCTAACATTGTTGTTAGATCAGTTAATGATCCAATTGAAGCATATCAAGAACCAAAAGATGATGCTCCATACGAAGCAAGACTTACTAAAGAAGAAATGGAACAAGCTGATCCAAAAGCACAAGACCATGTTGGCGCAAATAGAGTAATGGATCTTTTACAAGAATTAGAGGTTGCTCGCAAATCCAACGAGTATAGCCCAATTGCCGATGTTAAAGCAGGCGATACAACAGACATAACAGACACTGAAGGCACCAAGTCTCCAGTAGGGAGTAAATAATGGATATGAAAAAAATCTTACAAAATATGGATGCCGCATCAGTAGGTAATAAACCTTTCAAAGGCGATACTAACTTTAGCGATATGAAAAATATCTTAGAAGGTTTTGATGCTGTTGAAAAAGGTACTAAACTAACTGAGTCAGTAGATGAAGGATCACTTCCAATGCCAGCGCCTATGGCTCCAGAAATGGACAAAGGCAATCCGGTAACAATGAATATATCATTAAACGCAAGTGGTAAAGATCATGTAGCTGATTTATTAGATATGATGAAAAACGCAGGCTTAGGTAACGCAGGAATGGCAGACAAAGAAATGCCAAAATTATCAATGCCAAAAATAATGACAGGAACACCTGTAGATGATCCAGAAATTCCAGGTAAAGATGATAAGCCAGGTGATATGGATCTTAAAACAGGCGGCTGTGGAATGGAAGACATTGAAGTAAATCCAGAGCTAGGCGATGATGACTTAAATTCATTAAAAGCAAGAGCAGGCCTTGATACAGAAGCATCAGAAGATTATGCTAATGAGCCAGGGGAAGAATATGCTCCATATACTGATATGACAAATCCACCGACTAATGATCTTAATAAGTCGAAAAAATCTTATCCAAAAGTAGCAGGCGGAGATAATCCAATGGCACTAAAAGACAAGATTAAAGAAGAATTAAATTCACATTATAAAAAATATCAAAGCTAATTAATAATATTCAATAGGACCTTCGGGTCCTATTTTTTTGGTTAAATACTAATATGAAGAGTTTAGACGGCGTCCTCACCAAAAAGGCAAATACTAGAGAAAAGTTCTCTGAACAGCAGATCCAAGACATGATGAATTGTATGGATGAGGATTTAGGCTATCTACACTTTGCTAAACATTTTGCTTTTATACAACATCCTGTAAAAGGTAAATTATTATTCGATCCTTATCAGTACCAAGAAAGATTACTAGAATCATATCACCAATTTAGATTTAATATAAACATGTTGCCTAGGCAAACAGGTAAGACAACTACTGCCGCAGTTTATCTTACATGGTATGCTATGTTTCATCCTGATCAAACTATTCTAATCGCCGCACACAAGTACAGTGGTGCCCAAGAAATTATGCAACGTATACGATATGTTTACGAAACATGTCCTGATCATATTAGAGCAGGAGTTACAAGTTATAATAAAGGAAGTATCGAGTTTGAAAACGGATCACGTATTGTTAGTGCTACAACAACAGGTAATACAGGACGTGGTATGTCTATATCATTATTATACTGTGATGAGTTTGCGTTTGTTAACCCAGGAATTGCCGATGAATTTTGGACATCAATATCACCTACACTAGCAACAGGTGGTCGTGCTATTATTACAAGTACACCTAATTCAGACGAAGATACGTTTGCTACTATCTGGAAAGGCTCTCAAAATAAGTTTGACGCACACGGTAATGAACAAGATTTAGGTGAAAATGGATTTCATGGATTTACATGTAGTTGGGACGAACATCCTGATAGAGACGAAGAATGGAAAGAAACTGAAGTTGGTAGAATTGGCGAAGAAAGATTTAGACGCGAATACGGTTGTGAATTCTTAGTATTTGATGAAACACTTATTAATAGTATCAAGTTGTCATCTATGGAAGGCACAGAGCCTATAATGAACATGGGACAAACACGCTGGTACGCAAAACCATCCCCTGAAGAAAATTATGCTGTGGCATTAGACCCTAGTATGGGTACAGGCGGAGACTATGCCGCAATACAAGTGTTTGAACTTCCTAGTTACAAACAAGTTGCTGAATGGCGTCATAACGAAACACCGATCCCACAACAGATTCGTATACTAACAGATATATGTACTCATCTTAAAGAGTCTTGTGGCAATAGCGGTAGCAATATATACTGGAGTGTTGAAAACAATAGTATTGGAGAAGCCGCACTTATTGTTATTAACGATTTTGGAGAAGAAAATATACCCGGACTATTTGTAAGTGAACCTATGCGTAAAGGACATGTACGTAAGTTCCGCAAAGGATTTAATACTACACACGGTACTAAGATTACAGCATGTAGTCGTTTAAAAACTATGGTTGAGAATAATAAACTTGAAATAAACAGTAAAGTATTGATAACCGAACTAAAATCGTTTGTTGCTACAGGAACAAGTTTTAAAGCAAAACCAGGGGGTACAGATGATCTAGTAAGTGCTACTTTACTTGCTTTAAGAATGATGAGTGTACTAAAAGATTGGGATCCACGAATTTATAACACATTTAACCAAACAGAATCGGATTATGAAGACTATGAACCACCAATGCCGATTTTCGTAACAGGCGGCTATTAGGATAAATATTATTATGATAAACCTTGACACAATATCAAATGAGCTATTCAACAAAATTAGAGGAAGATTCCCTAGTGTTACAGTTGGTAACGAATCTGCTGAGATTACTAATGATGTAAAAGAAGCAAGATTCTTTGAATTTGATTTTGTACCAGGTAAAAAAGTAAGTATCAACTTAGACAAAGACAGTCTTACTATTATGTATAGCAAAAACTTATTCAGCGAAGGCGAAGATGTTTTAAAAAACAAATGGTTTGATTTTTTAAAAGAAGTAAGAGCATTTTCTAAGAAAAGAATGTTAAATTTTGATACAAGAGATATTACAAAGTCTAACCTAGATAAAAGAGATTATGAATACCTTAGTACGGAGAAACAAATGAGCGAGTCAAAACTATATGGAACTAGTAGAACTAGTTTTCAAAACATTGGATCAGCAAGAATGGTAGTAAAACATTCTGCGCCAATTAACCAAGAATCAGCAACAGGACGTAATACTAGTATTGCTGGAATTTATATCGAAAGCAACGAAGGCGAAAGATTTAAATATCCGTTCAAACACCTTAACGGTGCTAGAGCAATGGCACAACATGTCAGTGAAGGCGGAAAGCCATATGATGACTTCGGTAAACATGTTACTGGACTTTCAGAAGAATTAAACAAACTACGTAAATTTAAGACATACATGAATCGCTCAAGTGTAATGGCTGAAGGTTTATCAGGTTATATGGATGTTGTTAACGACAGATTAAACACAGTTAAAAAGACTATTGAAAATATCCAAAAGCCGTCTAAGTATAAAGAGATGACTGAGAACTTTACTTCTTCCGTACTAGAAGATGTTCCAGAAGATATTGCTACAGACTGGACAGCACAATTAACAATCAAACAGTTCAACGAAGAATTGAAAGATGTATTTCCTTACGTATATAAATTAGTAAGTGAAGCAAACAAAACACAAGAGCTAGGTCCAGATGATTTACTAGGCGAAGGTACTGGAAAACATCTATGCGACGAGTGTGAAGGCAAAGGATGTAAAGAATGTGATAACACAGGCTTTGACAAGTCGAGCATGAAAGGCAAAGAAAAAACTGAAGCTATGGGCAGTGAGTATCATTGTAAAGATTGTGGAGATACAATGCATAATCCTACTACAAACTGCGAACATGATGTACATGACGAAAACGGCGAACATTGGGTTGACGATAATGGCAACGGTATTCATGACGCAGACGAAGGACTTGATCCTGATGAATCATTTGAAACACATTTAGATAGTATTATTTCTAATTCGAAGCACGAAGAAGAACCTAACGTTGAATTAGGGTTTGATGAAGATCAAGCATTTGAAGATTATAAAATGGCGGCGGCTGACTGTGCGTCAAAAGGTGGTAAAGAATTTGAATATCCAGAAGGTTCTGGTAAAATGCATAAATGTACAATGAATAAAGCTACAGCAGATAAAATTTTAGCTGATAGTGATTCAGCACCAGATAGTGAAATAGAACAAAAGAACGATGTCGAACTAGATGAATATGTTAAAAGCATGTACGACTACGTTGAAAATAGTTTTCCGAAAGGAGAAACAGCAGTAATAACATCAGTACAAAAGAAGTATGGTGATAATGCTGTTGAAGAAGCCCAGAAAGTAATGGTAGAATTACTTAAAGGGCAAGACGATGAAATGGCTAGAATTCAGCAATTAGCTGGCGTTTAAACATTTTATCCAAAAAAGGCAAAATAAAGGTTGACTTTTAATAAGTAATAGCGTACAATACATATAGTGCTGTACGTAATTAAGGCACAAAGGGTAACAATGTTGTTACTCAGCACATAGGCATAACATATAGGAGGCATAACTATGGCATCATTAGCAGAAATTAGAGCTAAACTTAAAGAACAAGAAGCAAACACCGGTGGCAATCGATCATCAGGTGGCGACAACGCAATTTACCCATTTTGGAATATGGCAGAAGGACAGAGCTCGACTCTAAGATTCTTGCCAGATGGCGATGAATCAAATACTTTCTTTTGGAAAGAACGTTTGATGATCAAACTTCCATTTAGCGGAGTAAAAGGCGATACTGGATCACGTCCAGTACAAGTACAAGTACCATGTATGGAAATGTATGGCGAAACTTGTAATATCCTAAACGAGGTACGTGGATGGTTTAAAGACGCAAGTCTTGAAGACATGGGTCGTAAGTATTGGAAAAAGCGTTCATACGTATTCCAAGGTTACGTAACTGATAATCCACTATCAGACGATAACACTCCAGAAAATCCAATTAGACGTTTTATCATTGGACCGCAAATCTTTCAAATTATTAAGCAGGCACTTATGGATCCTGATATGGAAGAATTACCAACAGATTATACTGCTGGTGTAGACTTCCGTCTTAATAAAACTTCAAAAGGTGGATACGCAGACTATAGCACAAGTAATTGGGCACGTAGAGAGCGTCCATTAACTGACGTTGAAATGAAAGCTATTGAAACTAATGGTTTGTTTAACTTATCAGACTTCTTACCTAAGAAGCCAGGTGATGTTGAAGTAAAAGTAATGCAAGAAATGTTTGAAGCATCAGTAGATGGTGAAGCATATGATCCAGATCGTTGGAGCAATTACTTTAGACCATCAGGTATGGCGGCAAGAACAGGTGATCCGACAAAGGCGGCAAGTCCACAAGCGACTGCTACTAGTCAGAGCGCACCAGAAGCGGCACCAACACCAGAGGCGGCACCAGTAGCACCTGCTCCAGTAGCAGAAGCAACACCAGCGGCGGCTCCGGCAAATGATGGTAAAGCAGAAGACATCTTGTCAATGATTAGAGCACGTCAATCATAAAATAAAAATAATGTGTAGGGGTGAAATATCCCCTATATTAGCTTTAAACAAGGAGAAACTATGGCTAAATCGTTTGATGTTAGTAAGTTCCGTAAGGACTTAACTAAAAGTATCTCAGGCATGAGTAGCGGCTTTAACGATCCTACAGATTGGATCTCAACAGGCTCATATGCACTTAACTATCTTATTAGTGGAGACTTTCACAGAGGTGTTCCATTAGGTAAGGTAACAGTGTTCGCAGGTGAATCGGGCGCAGGTAAAAGTTACTTTTGTGCCGGTAACATTGTAAAACACGCACAAGATCAAGGTATCTTTGTAGTATTAATTGACTCAGAGAACGCACTTGATGAATCATGGCTACAAGCACTAGACGTTGACACTGGAGAAGATAAACTTCTTAAACTTAATATGTCAATGATTGATGATGTAGCAAAAACTATTAGTACATTTATGGCTGACTATAAAGCAATGAACGAGGAAGATCGTCCTAAGGTATTGTTTGTAGTTGACTCATTAGGTATGCTATTAACGCCAACTGATGTTGATCAGTTTAACAAGGGTGATATGAAGGGTGATATGGGTCGTAAGCCTAAAGCACTAACATCACTTGTTAGAAATACTGTTAACATGATTGGTAGTTACAACGTAGGACTAGTATGTACTAACCATACATACGCATCACAAGATATGTTTGACCCAGATGACAAGATCAGTGGTGGCCAAGGCTTTATCTACGCATCTTCAATTGTAGTAGCAATGAAAAAGATGAAACTTAAAGAAGATGAAGCAGGTAATAAGATTAGCGAAGTACGTGGTATTAGAGCAGGTTGTAAAGTAATGAAAACTCGTTACGCAAAACCGTTTGAAGGCGTACAAGTTAAGATTCCATATGAAACAGGCATGAATCCTTATAGCGGACTTATTGAATTGTTTGAAAAGAAAGACTTACTTGTTAAACAAGGCAATAGACTTAAATATGTTGATCTTAATGGTGAAGAACATCTTGACTATCGTAAAGCATGGATGACACCAGAAAAGATGAATTTAATTATGTCAGAATATGAAGCTCAAACTACTCCGGAGGTAAATACCGAGGATGATGTAGCAATTGAAGAGCCGATTGTTGCTGAAAAAGAACTTACCGAACAGGAGTAGAAAAATATGGAAGCAGGATTAATTGCTGATATGTGGAATACGTTTAAAGACAGTATTGATAAGAAAACTATAGAAGCTACAGCAGAGAGATTTGTTGATACATGTGCTGATTATGGTGCTGACGATACTCATTTTAGAGATGCTATGGGAACTTGTGATATTTTAGATGCCGCAATTACATATTATCTTGATTTAGACGAAGAAGATGTTCATGCAGACGAACAAGACGAATGGGACGAATAAATGGGATATTACTCAGAAGTATCGAGAAATATAAACAAGATCCCAGACGCAATTGCATACTTTGAATCAGAGTTAATTGATGCTCGAAATGAAGTAAAATTAAAAGGCAATGTTGAACGTGCCGCGGCAGAGATGCCCGGTATCGTTGAACAGCGTTTTAATCAGCTACAAGAAATTGAAGCTATACTTAATTACTTGAATATTGAGCTACGTAGGTTGCGTAGCTCATTTTTCAAAAAATATTTAGAAACTTATCAACGAGCTTTATCTAGTCGTGATGTTGAGAAATATGTCGACGGTGAAGCTGACGTAGTAGACTACGAAAAAATTATTAACGAATTTGCCCTCCTGCGTAACAAATGGTTAGGTCTCTTGAAAGGACTTGATCAAAAACAATGGCAGATAACTAATGTTGTCAAGTTAAGAGTCGCAGGTATGGAAGATGCATCAGTATAAGTTTCAAATCCCAAAAAGATCAAAAGAATTACGAGGTCAAGTTTTTTCATATCTATATGAAAATTGCGATACTATTACTATTGAATCGCAAGATGAAATTGAGCCTGATCGATTCTTAGCATTTAGTCATCCTTTTGATAATTGGGTATTTGATGCTATTAAAAATCCTAATATTAATTTTTTTCATATTGATAATGGATATTTAGGTAACATGCGTCATAAGACGCCTTTCTATTATAGAATAAGTTATAATTCATTACAAAATACTAAAGTAAAAGATGTATCGAGTAGTAGAATCAATATGCTAAAACTTGATGATAATGTTTGGAATAAAGACTGGAATACCAAAGGTGATTATAACCTGTTAGTAATGCCTAACAACAGTAACATCTTTAAATACTTAGGACAAGATTATAACACATGGCGCACCGATACTATAAGACATTATGACAGTCTTCCAGAACGGTTAATTATAAGAGAAAAAGAAGGGAAACGTAGACAGCGTTTCCAAGAAGTATTACCACTAATGACTAACGCAAAGAAAGTTATAACATACCATAGTATGGCTGTTGTAGAAGCATTGTGTTTAGGCAAACCTATTAAAGTACTTGGACAAAGTGCTGTTCAACATTGGCAAGATCAAGAAAACTTTGATAGAACTCCTATGTTAGAACATATTGCTTGGAGTCAGTTTGATAGAGACGAATTTAGTGACGGTACTGCTTGGCACTGTACGTTTGAATATCAGGTAGACAATGTATAAAGAAATAGACGGATGGCGTACAACACAAATGGATATGTGTTTAAAAAGTGCCAAGAAACAAGGTAACGGTAATATTGAAGATTACCAACATTCAGAACTTATGGTTGCTATGAGTCATTGTAGTAGAATAAGAGTAGCAGTTGACATTGGAGCACACGTAGGACTTACAGCATTTCAAATGGCTAAGTCTTTTGATCATGTACATGCTTTTGAAATTAATCCTCCTATTTACGAGTGTATGGTACATAACCTAAAAGATAGATGTAATAATGTAACAACATATCCTGTAGGTATAGGCGAAATAGAAGAGAATGTTGATCTGGTTACCACTAATAAAAGTTTTAGTACACACATTAAGCCCGGAACACAAAATCAAAATAAAGGTAAACTTCCTGTTATGCCTTTAGATTTTTATAATTTACAAGATGTTGATTTTATTAAAATTGATGCTGAAGGATACGAACCTCTAGTAGCATTAGGAGCAATTGAAACTATTAAAAGATGTCAACCAACAATACTTTATGAACGCAAAGAACATCCAGCAAGATACGGATATAATAGAGATAGCATTAGAGATGTATTAATGCCTTATGGATATAGGATGGTACGTAAAATAGGACGTGGCGAAAAAAATGCTGTACTAGCATATCGACCTGGTATGGCACCAGATGCGTAAACTTCCAGAATTAAAAGGACTTATGTGTCCGCGAGAAGCAGAGAATGTAATTTACTTTAGTTGTGATTACGATTATTTTGATAGACACGGATATGCCTTACAGCAAAGTATTAATAGGACAGTAGGATGGATACATGTACACTGTCATATTATTAACGAAGGTAATATTGATCATACTATTTTAAAAAGGTTGAATGAACAATTCAAGTTTACATATACCTACGAAGATGTAGACAAACAGTTCTACGTAGATTTGCCAAAAAATAAACATATGATGGACGAAGGTATAAACATTTTTAAAACAGGCGATTTAGATTACATTGCTAGACGCACATATTTGGCCAGTGTAAGGTTTATACGTATGGCAGAAATTTTTACAAATCCACAACAACGAATATTACAAATTGATTGTGATAGTATACTACGTACAGGATTTCATTTAAAAGATTTTGCTGAAATTACTTCTGAGGTTAGCATTATGCCTAAGCCAAAAGAACCTGAAATTTTTATTGCTAGTGCATTAAGTCCAGGATTAGGACATAAAGGATTAGAATGGCGTAAACTATTTGCTAGACAGTTACATAAAGGGTTTGAAAAAGGCTGTTATTGGTTTATTGATCAACATGTACTTAGGCAAGTAATGAAAGATTGGAAAAACTTAGGCAACACATACGGAGAGATACCGTATGAATGGAATTCTTGGGGTATTAAAAAACATAATATTTTTAGTACTGGCAAGGGTAATAAAAAAGACGGACTAAAGTTTAAACAAGCACAATTAAGATGGCTACCACAACATTGGTACGATAAAGTTGTAGTAGAAATAAGGAATACAGATACGTGAATGGATACATAATCTATCTTCCAACTTATCCTGATAGTGTTAGTATGGCTAGTCGTGCGTTAGAAACAGGAACTAAACAAGGCTGGAACCTAGAACTATTTGAAGGCATCAATGGGATGAAACAAGGTCTTATTGATTATAACTTAAAAGTATATCCACATAAAAAAGCACAACGATTACTTGCCCGTCCTGGTACACAAGGTTGTTTCTTAAGCCAATACTTACTGTGGCAAAAATGCCACACCACAAATGAACCTATATGTATATTTGAACATGATGTTGTTTTTAAAAAACCTATAGGCGAATATGTAGATTGTGATGTGTACAAGTTTGAAGGTTTTAACAAAGCAAAACCTATACCACCTGGCAACTGGTTTGAAGGTGCTAGGGCTTATCGTATTACACCTACAGGCGCTAAAAAAATATTAGACTGGGTACATGCTAACGGAGCAATGCCAGCAGACTGGATGCTGTGTGATGGAATTGTGGATATGAAATTTGATAAGTACAATAAAGTAACATATAAAACAGAAGTTAGTTTTACAAAGGATTTATCATGAAGCGTATGATATACCAAGTCGCTGTTGGTGCGCAAAGTAACTTATATAAACATTGTATTAAAAGCACAGCCGAATACTGTAAAAAATATGGTATTGAACATATTGTACAAACGGAACCTGTACTAAAAATTAGACCCGATTTAGAACGCACAGGTCGTAGTAAAGAAGCAGTTGAAAGATTAGGATACTTACCTATATTTGAAAAAGAAACTGCGTTCTTACATATTAACAAATACGATCAAATAGCAATTATTGATAGTGACATTTATATTAGACCTACTGCTCCAAATATTTTTAAAGACTTCCCTGAAGAATGTGCTTTTGGCGCTGTAGCAGAACGTGAACTACCTTGTGCTAAAAAATACAAAAGCAAAATTAGAAAATATTCAAAAGCCGCATTTGAACCATGTAAAGATGTAGATTGGAAATGGAATGATCTTGGCGCTGAATTTTACAACATGGGAATGATGGTTATAAACTGTAAACAATTTGCTCCATACTTAAAAGGGCAATCACCAAAAGAATTTCTAAGCAGGCCAGAGTTTAAAGACTTTGTAGACGGAGTTGGTTACCGTAAATGGTCAACTGACCAAATGCTACTTAACTGGTGGGTAAAGAAAGAAAAGATCCCCACACTTAATATGAATTGGAAATGGAACGGATTGTATAAAGGCATCGAAGATAGTAAATTACCCGAAGCATACTTTGTACACTTTTTCTTAAAAGATAAATTACCAGCACACGGCGAAAATGTGCCAGCGTTAATGACAGCAATAGGAGAACAATACAATGATGGGTAAGGAAAGAAATAGCGATGCGCCAAATATTTTACACCTAATTAAACAAGGTACAATTGGTGCTGAAATAGGTGTATGGATGGCAAACACATCAGCTGAATTTCAGAAGAAAAAATTAAAAGAATTGTATCTAGTAGATCCGTATTCAGTTGAACCATTTAAAGACAACAGCGAAATGCCATATGATAAATGGTTAAAAAAATATAGAAAATTACTTAATATTGCTCCAAAAGGACTTTCTAATGCTGACATGGAAAAAGAATTTGATCGCTATTACGATAATGTATACGAAAAAGTAAAAACAAAATTTGTTAATAATCCAGAAGTACAAGTACTGCGTCAAACATCAAGCGAATGGTTTGCTTCGTGTGCTGACAACTATCTTGATTGGATTTATATTGACGGTGACCATTCATACGAAGGTTGCTATGCTGATTTAGTACAAGCACATAACAAAGTTAAGCCTGGAGGTTTAATTTTAGGTGACGACTTTAAATGGCCAGATTCAACTTGGAGTAAGCCAGGTGTAACACAAGCAGTTAATCAATTCGTAGATGAAAATAATTTACGAAGTAACTTCCATAGACACGGAATGACTCAATTTGAAATTAGAGTAAATTAATGAAACATGTAGTAATGAGATACATGAGCACCCGTATTAAAAACCTACCCTACGGATGCCCGGGCTTTGGCGATATTGTACATAGTTGTTTATTAACGTACAACTACGGACAGCATTACGGAAAACCTGCTACACTACATATTGCTCCTCATCAATATAATAAAATGAAACCACAGACTTGGAAACAAGTAATGGATTTATTTCCGCAAGGACAGTTGTATTTAAAAATACATAAATTTTATGAAGAAAGTGACGAAGCATTTTTACAACATGTATTACAACAATATCCTAGTGCTAAATTACACTACTACGAAAAATATCCCGGTAAACTACAAAACGTATTACAACCAAGTTTCTTTGTAGACGAATATCAAAGATCATTCCCCCAATTAAAACCAGAATGTTATGATCCGATATTAATTAAACAATTACTTCCTAGTAAGTTTGTTACAGCACAATTTGATGCGTCAAGCAGAAAGCGTAATTTAACATCAGAACAAATAGATATGGCGTGTAGTTATTGGCGTGAACAAGGATATAAAATCATTAATGTAGGCGGTCAAGCAAGACATCCAGCACTAATGACAGCACCGTTAGCCGGTTACACTATGAGTAGGGCAAGAGCCCATTTAGGAGTTGATAGTGGGTATATGCACTTTGCTCAGATGTTCTTAAAGCCGTCAGACATATACATATATACTAATAGAACTATAGATAAGTGGGAACATCACTTAAAAATGTTTAGAGATAACGGAGTACATATTAATGAATACCATCAAGTATAACGGTGTAGAATATCCTGAGTTACAAACAAAAGGATTTGCGGCACAATATGCATTCCCGTTTGCTAAACAAATAATTACAGGCGAAGGGTTTGATATTGGATGTAATAGAAAAGAATGGGCATATCCTGGCGCACAAATGATCGACCTTGTTTTTAACGACGAATATGATGCTTATAATTTGCCTAATAAAAAAGTTGATTATATTTTCTCATCACATTGTTTAGAACATTTAAATGATTGGGTTGGAGCATTAGATCATTGGACAACTAGATTACACAAAGGCGGCATTGTATTCTTATATTTGCCACACCCGGATCAAGGATATTGGAAACCTTGGAACAACAGAAAACATATCCATTTACTTGAACCAAATCATATTAAAGATTATTTTACAGCAAAAAACTTTAGCAAAGTATTTGTTACTAAAGGTTACGACTTAAATCACAGTTACTACGCAGTTGCGGAGTTATAATGCTACTAGACTTTGAACCTTATAAAAATAAACATATTGGTCAGCGTGTTTTTATCCTAGGATGCGCACCTAGTCTTACACAAGAAAGATTAGATTTATTACAAGGCGAGCAGGTAATAGCATGTAACAAATCTTTTCTAGCGACTACACATGGACTACCTGATTATTCTTACTTTTTCTTAGGTGATGCTTTAGTATACAAAGAATTATATACAAGATGGTATCCACAACTATCGGCAATAAAATCTCCTAGATTTTATTCAAGTAAAATTGCTGATATTATGGCTGAAGATAATATTGCTATTAAAGAAGATTATATACCTATTAAGAAAAACTACAGTAATAAGTTAACAGTTGAACGCAAAGGTCATCCATTAAGTTTTGATAAAGGTTGGGGTACTACTAGAACTACTCCTTTGGATGCGGCAATCACTGCTTACTTTATGGGCTTTAGAGAAATATACTTACTAGGTGTAGACTTAGATTATTTTTTACCTGACTATAAATTAGCAGGAAATAGTAAAACACATTTTTACGGAAGTGGTCCAAGAGAACATCAACTAATTGGCGAAGTATCAAAAAAGAATTCTCGAACATGGGGCCGAATACAAAGAACTATTGGTAGACTAAATGAATTCTACCTAACTGCTGATACTAAATTTGCTAATTTAAGCAAAGGGTTTAAGCACGAAGATGTAATGTGTACAGGTACACTAGAAGGAGTCATAAAATGAAAGTAGTAGCGTTTGTTCCTGCTAAAGGAAACAGTGAGCGTATTGAAAGTAAGAATACACGAGTACTTGATGGAGAGTACTTGTTTAAGCGAAAACTTCGACAACTACTAGAGTGTGATGAAATTGACGAAGTATGGTTAGACAGTGAAGACAACTACATACACGAGCTTGCGAATGATCTTGATATCCAACATCATTATAGAGATCCTGCGTTAGCTAATAATGCTACTGACGGACATGCGATGTTTGCTAACGAAGCAAGGCTTGTTCCTAATGCTGATATAGTTGTACAAGTATTATGTACTGCTCCTTTTATAGATAAAACTGTAATCGATCCTGCTATCAAACAGTTAAAAGAAAGTATTGCTACAAGTTTGGTTGCTGTTACTGAGCAAAAATTATATCTGTGGGAAGACAACAAACCTACATACGGAGATACTATTCCGAATAGTGTTGATTTACCTACACATAATATTGAATCAATGAGCTTCTATGCTGTAAAAACAAACGGTGAACCTTTAACAAAACGTTATAGTGAAGATGTTATCATGTATCCTGTAACACCTTTACAAAATGTAGATATTAATAATCCTGAAGACTTAGAATTTGCCGAAGATATTTGCGCAGGTCAACGCAGTAAAAGAGTACAAAAACTAAAGATATTAAGTAAAAGTATTAGTAGTTGTTTACTAAGTGATATTTGTAAAGAACATAATATAAAACATTTCTTAAGTAGTGAAATTAAGTCTATGAATAACGGAACATTCTTAGGCTATGCTAAAACATTAAAATTAAAAGAGTTGCCTGAAGAAGAAAAAGATCCAACTGACAAACATTGGGAAGGTATTTTTGATGCGTTAGACAGTTATAGATTTATTGCTCCGGGTGATGTTATTATTGTAAGTACTGACATAAAGGATAAAGCATATTTTGGAGACCTAAACGCACACTTTGCTTATCGTAGCGGAGCAGTTGGTGTAGTAGTAGATGGACAAACACGTGATGTAGAACGTGTTACCCAAATGGGACTTCCGTTATTTGCTCATGGACGTATGCCTGACGATATTAGATATGAAGGTACGCTAGAAGAAATGAATATGCCTGTTGAAGTAAATGGTGTTACAGTTAAGAACAATGATATTATATTTGGTGATCCAGACGGAGTAGTTTGTATTCCAGCAGAAAAATGGCCTTTTGTATTTGAAGAAGTGAAGCAAGCACTAAAGAAAGAAATGCTTGTAAAGTTTGAAGCAACTTTTGGAAGTGATCCGTTTGATGTATTGAACAACGTAGGACTGTTTTAATGGCTAATAGAAAACGTCTTTTTGCGTTTGGGTGTAGTCATACTTTTGGACATTCTTTGCCAGATGCTCATCCACCAAGCGAGAGCGATGGTCCAAGTAACTTTGCTTGGCCACAATTACTTGCTACTGATCTAGGTATGAAATGTTTTAACCTTGGTAAACCAGGCGCATCACCAAAACGTACATTATACAATATTGTAAATTGTAAAGATTTAAAAAGTGATTCAGTAGTAATTATATTATGGCCTAATTCTAATAGAAACACAAGACTACTACAAAAAGATCACGGTGGTGTTATAGCTCATGATTTTCTACCTGCTTTACTTGGTATGAAATTCCCATCAGAGCATTACGAAAAAATTGAAATGACTCATAAAGAGCATCAAGAATTTTTAACATTTTATTACGAAAAACTACACAATGATTATAACGCTAGTTTTGACTTTGCTACTATTGTAAATACTGCTGATAACTATCTTAGACGTAAGCATATTATTCCTATTCATATAATTGCAGAACATGATAACAGAATATTAGTTGATAAAGAGTTTAAGCATATTCTTGCTCCAATGTTAGTAAAACAAATAATTTGGGAGACAGATTTTTTAATCGATCATGCTTTAGACGGATCTCATCCAGGGCTCGAAAGTAATAAACTTCTTGCTCGAAATCTTAAAAAATGGTTTTTTTAAATGAACTTAGCAATATGTGTTAGTGGTGTAAACGACAAAGATAGTAAAATTACAGAACAACTCAGACGTTGGTTTCCGGGCAACGATATTTACTATCATACTTGGAGTAACAAAACACATTTAGTACCACAAGAATATCATAATAAACTTTTTACAATGCACTATCCTAAATGGCATTACCATCCTATGGAAGTTACGCCGCCAAGCAAGCATGAGAAGTATGGCGAATATGTCAAGTCTAAAAAAATGTTTGACAACTTTTATTTTGGTATTGTTCCTATGATTCAACATTTTGATTTACTAAAAAAGATACCTCAGCATCATGATTTAATTGTTAGAGTAGATTGGAATACAAAGTTAGATAGACAAGTTAACTTAAACCATCACTTAAAGTATGCTTACGATAAAGGCCCTGCTGGATTTATGATACGCAAAGGCAGAGGTAGTCAATTTGGTAGCGGACATTGGAGTGATGTTGACAAAGAAAGTAAACGTGACGATTGGTATGGTTACCTTCCTTACCATTTTTTAATACATAGAAGAAAACATGCTGATCATCAATTACTTAAAAAATTATTAAATGAAGGAAAGCTATATCCAAACGAATGGGGATGGTATCAACTTCTAAGTGAACCATATGGCGATATACATACCAGTGTTCACGGTCTTGTAGAATTAATCAAATAAGTATTTTTGGAGTAGTACATGAAACAATACGAATATAAAGATTATAACGAATACGTAGATAGCCAAAAAGATGCTAATAAAGAAAAGCAACATATGGTATATGTTGAACAGAAAACAATTAATAAAGTAGCAGGCGATAAAGGTATAGCACACAATATTATGTGTCACGGAACACGCAGAGCTGTTGAACAACAGTTTTTTAAAATTTGCTACCCTGACGCAAATATTATAGGAACTGAAGTTGGAATTGCCGACAAATGGCCAATGACAATACAGCATGATTTTAATTTACAAAAAGAAGAATGGATTGGACATTTTGATATTGTATATTCTAACAGTTTTGATCATGTGTTTGATCCTATTAAAACATTAACTGTTTGGGCTGATCAATTGTCACCAAATGGTCGTATATATCTTGAACACGGTTATGGAGACAACGATAACAGAGCTCGACCTTGGGATCCTTTAGAAATAAATGATAATGAACTAAGAGATTTGTTTAACAGAGTAGGACTAAAACTTGTATCAACGTTTGATTCAACTGGACTTAAAGGACGTGAACCTAGTAAAGTTTATGTGTTAGAAAGATGAAAGCATTTGTTATAGCAATCCCAGGACATGAAGACAGTCAGCTACATGCTGATAAATGTATTCAATCTGTAAAAGATACAAATTCAGAATTAGATATTGAAAAGTTTACTGCTATTGTTCCTGAAACAATGTGGCAAGTAGATTGGAAATGGCCCTACACTAAGAAAAAAGTTTGCCCAACAACAGGCATGACTCTTAAAGCATACAAGACATACGATATGACTAAACGTATTGCGGCCGCAGGTAGTCATTATAAACTATGGCAAAAGAGTATTGAGCTTAATGAAACTATTATGATACTCGAACATGATGCTATTTTCTATAGACAGTTTAAGCCCTTTGACTTTGAAGGCGGCGCTATTAGTATTAACAATCCAGACCATGCTACGTTTAATTGGAAACTATACGATAAACTAGATAACTCAGGAGAACAAGAAGTTCCTTGGGTAGCAGACAAAACAATTCCACAAGGATTACCAGGACATAGTGCTTACATTATTAAACCAGATGCCGCACAAAAGATTTGTAGTTTACAAGATACAATTGGCTGGTGGCCTAATGATGCTATTATGTGTAAACAACTGTGTACATGGTTGCGATCATACAAACCTTACTTTACTAAAGTACAAGGTATCAAATCAACAACAAGTAAATAACTACGCACATAAATATCAGTATGGACGTAGTATTAGTGACAGGTGGGTTCGATCCACTACATTCAGGACACTTAGCGTATTTTAAAGCCGCTAGACAACTAGGTGATAAACTAGTTGTTGGCATCAACAGTGACGAATGGCTTGTACGTAAAAAAGGTAGACCATTTATGCCTTTTGAAGAACGTGCTGAGATTATCAAAGGATTATCTATAGTTGATCAAATTGTTAGTTTTGATGATTCAGACGATACAGCATGTGGAGCAATCTATAAAACATTAGCAATACATGGTAATATAAAAGTTATTTTCGCTAACGGTGGAGATAGAACAGATGCCAACATACCAGAGATGACCACATATGGTGATATGCCATATTGTGATTTTGTATTTGGTGTTGGTGGAGATAATAAAAAGAATTCAAGTAGTTGGATACTTAAAGAATGGAAAGCACCTAAAGTAGAACGTGAATGGGGACACTATAGAGAACTGTATCAAGGTGAAGGATTTCAAGTTAAAGAACTTGTTATCAATCCTCACAGTAAACTTAGTATGCAACGACACAAGTATCGTAGTGAAACGTGGAACTTAGTAAGCGGCAATGCTCATCTTAAAATGAGTAGACACACTGATCCATTTGATGGAGCGGGCGTTCAACATTTACACCCTGCTAATCCAATAGACATTCCTATGGGCACCTGGCACCAAGGATGTAATGATAGTGACGAACCAGCACACATTGTAGAAGTGTGGAAAGGCGAGACAGACAAGTTGAAAGAAGAAGATATAGAAAGGTATGATCCATGAAGGTATTCGTAGGATATGACACTAGAGAAGATATTGCTTATCAAGTATGTAAGCACAGTATTCTAGCAAGAAGTAAAGACGTTGAAGTTATTCCGTTAAAACAACAGGAGCTACGTGATGCTGGTTGGTACAAAAGACCAATTGATAAGTTAGCATCAACAGAATTTACATTTACACGTTTTCTTATTCCTGAGCTAACTAACTTTAAAGGTTGGGCAGTGTTTATGGATAGTGATATGATATTAACAACAGATATTGCAGAACTGTTTGAACAAGCAGATGACAAGTATGCTGTTATGTGTGTACAACATGAGTATAAAGTAACCGAAACTACAAAGATGGATGGACAAAAACAAACAATCTATCCACGTAAAAATTGGAGCTCAATGGTATTATGGAACTGTGGACACCCTAGTAACAAAGTTGTTGATCAAGACTTTGTAAACGAAATTGAACTTAACGGCGCATACATGCATCGCTTTAGTTGGTTGAAAGATGAAGAAATTGGTAGCATTGATCACACATGGAATTACTTGGTAGGTGTATACGATGATATCGAAAAACCAAAACTAATCCACTACACAGAAGGTGGTCCGTGGTTTGAAAATTATAGAGATTGTGAATTCCATGCTGAATGGAAAAATGAATTATTTAACATGATGGAAGACGAGGTATAATTTATGGGTACATTTGACCATTTAGGTCCTGCTGAAAATCCAAAAATGCTTGCTATTAACGGCGAAGATGAAATTATGAAGCATTGGATTAGAGGTACAAGCGCACTTGTAATTGACAGGAAAGATATTTGTAGTAAAGTAAACGAAAGTCCATGGCGTAATGATATTCCAGTAGCATTTCGTAGCATGACAAAACGTAAAGAAATTTATAAGTGTTGGGAAACTGGCAGACCTTTTTATTATATTGATAACGGATATATGGGTAACTTAATGAAAAAGAAACATTTTTATAGAGTTGTTAAAAATAATATCCAGCATACAAAATATAAAACAATAGCAGGAGATAGGTTTCAAGAACTATTAAATATATCTCCTTATATGAAATACTTTGGTAGGAAAGATCGATCAAAACAAAATGGTCCTATCTTACTTGTAACACCTAGTGAAAAGCCATGTGCTTTTTACAATATTACAAAAGCAGAATGGCTTAAAGATACTATTGCTGAGTTACGCAAACACACAAATAGAAAAATTATTATTAGAGAAAAAGGGTTACGTCCAGACCGTATTAAAGATAATAGTGTTGCCCACCAATGCTTTAATGAAAACGTTTATGCTGTTGTTACATATCAAAGTATGGCCGCATTAGAAGCAATGCACTACGGTATTCCAGCATTTGTTATGGCACCTTGTTGTGTAACACCTTTAGCAAATACAGAATTATCAAAAATTGAAGATGCGTTTTATCCTGAAAAAGAACAGATGATGGACTTGTTACACTACCTTGCGTATTGCCAATTTACTCCGGAAGAAATGTCTACTAGTAAAGCATTAAAACTTATTGATCGAAACGGATTATATGATGAGGCCATTTAGAGTAAACGCATACATGAAGGCTATACCTCCCGGAAATAAAAATCCGGAGAAGCCACAACTATTACATAATTTTATTGAAGGTGTTTGTCGTGTAGGTGACAAAGGTTCAATTATTGATACATACCAATACGAACCAGCAGACGTTGGTGTGCTACAAGGGTTTGTACATCCGGAAAGTAAACATGTACCCCATCTTAATTTAAGAAGAAGTGTATTATCTAATCAAGCGTCACACGGTGGTAGAACTATTATTGCTGATAGTAATTTATTTTTAGCATACGATCCTAAAAATACAAAGACATATTTGCGTTATAGTTTCGACGGTATTTTTCCTACTACAGGCGAATACTGTGATAATAAACTTATACCCGAACGTTGGGGAAAGTTACGAGATACATTAGATCTTAGATTAAAACCTTACCGTAAAAATGGTGACTATATTTTAATAACATGTCAACGTGACGGCGGATGGAGTATGGATGGCCAAGAACTAATTAATTGGTTACATGTTTTATTACAAAGAATTGCTAGACATACTGATCGTAAAGTATTAGTACGTTTCCATCCAGGTGATAAAAAAATTCAAAAGCATATTATGAAATTAAGAGCAATTGGTCATAAAGTAGATATATCAACTCCTACAAGAACATTAATGCAAGACTTAATGAATGCTTATTGTGTTATTAGTTATAATAGTAGTCCGGCAGTTGTTTCAGCAATCGAAGGTGTTCCTATATTTGTGCTTGACCCTGAAAGAAGCCAAGCAAAAGAAGTTGCTAATACAAACCTTAGAGATCTTGAAAATCCTAATTACGAATTTGATAGAGAAGCATGGTTGCGAAGACTATCAATGTTCCATTGGACACAAGAAGAATTAAAAACTGGCGAATGCTGGAAACATATGAGAGATTACGCATGGAAGAAATAATAGTTTTAACAACGTTTCATCAACCAGGATTAGACACATACGGACAGCGTTTCTTAGATTCGTTTGCTCAAAGAGTTGACAAACGTATCAAGTTATTAGTGTATGCCGAAAATTGTAATCCTGTAAATCCTGATCCTGAACAAATTACAATATTAGATGCTGTAAAAGAATTGCCTAAACTAAATGCTTTCAAAGAACGTTGGGCTAATATAGATAAAGCAAACGGAATACCACCTGATGATATAAAAGCACGTAGACCACGTGACTGGCATAAAAAGTTTAAGTGGGACGCTATACGCTTTGCTAATAAAACATATGCTGTGTATGACGCTTGTACACGCTCTAAGGACTGGTGTGTGTGGATGGACGCAGATACATTTGTACACAGTAATTGGAGTTATGATCAATTTAAAGAGTTACTACCAAACGACAAATGGATTACATATGTTGGTAGAGGTAAAGGATCACAAACATGGCCAGAGTGTGGATTTTATGGAATGAACATGAAACACCCTGTATGTATTGAATTCCTTAAAGAGTTTGAAAGGATGTATGAAGATGCCGATAATGGTATATTTACACTGGAAGAATGGCATGACAGTTTTGTCTTTGGACACATTCTTAACGGTATGAAAAAGGATTGTCCTCATGTACACGATTACAGTGAAAACATTTATGTTAACACAGCCAAAACAGGTGGCGGCGGCCATCCATTAATTAATAGTGATCTTGGCAAATGGATCGATCACATGAAAGGCGGAAGGAAAGATTCTGGAAAAAGTCTAGCAAAAGATTTGATGAATAAACGACCAGAGTCATATTGGAATGAGGTTTAATTTACATGAAAGATTTGGTGCTCTCAATAGCAAGCCTGTGTTTGATGCCTTTCATGCTGGTGCTAATGCTCTTAAACATGATGTTGTTATTAATGGTAATGATGGGATTGATGTTATTTGGAGCGTACTTTGGAACGGTCGCATGGCTGGAAACCAAGCTATATGGGAACGAAATAAAGTCGAAGGCAAACCAACAATAGTTTTAGAAGTTGGCGGTATTGTTAGAGGTACAACTTGGAAGGTAGGACTCAATGGTATCAACCGTGATGCTTATTTTAATGATCCTAATAATGATAATAGTAGGGCTAGTTTACTTGGATTATCTTTAAAGCCATGGCGCACAGACGGCAAATATATTCTTATATGCGGCCAACATGATAAAAGTTTACAGTGGCAAAACATGCCACGTATGAGCAATTGGTTATTAGATACATATGACGAAATTCGGAAACACACAGACCGTCCTATTATATTTCGTCCTCATCCAAGATGTAGATTAGAACACATCGAACGTGGACTTAGACACGTAACAAGACAGGAGCCTGCACATGTTATTGGTACTTACGATGATTTTGATATGGGGTTTGATAATGTTTTCTGTACTATCAGTTATAGTAGCAACCCTGGGATACATTCTATCATCGAGGGTATTCCTGCTTTTGTTAGTCCTTCTTCTCTTGCTTATGATGTGGCCAACGATATAGATTTCTTACACGACCTTGAAAGACCATTAATGCCCGATAGAACACAATGGCTTAATGATTACGCACATACCGAATGGACTATTGAAGAAATATCTCAAGGAATTCCTATTAAACACTTGACTTCTGTTTTATAATACTGTATAATAGTAATATGAATCTAGAAACAAATACATGCGAAGACTGTCTGTCTCTGTTAACCGGAGTTACTATTCCAACACCTGGACAATTAATGCCACTGAGATCTTATCAGAAAAAGTCTATCGAAACTACGTACATAATGCTAAGTTCTGATGTAACTATATTGAATAGTATTGCTAGACAATTACAAAAATCAATAGCGTTAACTGATAGACAATATGAGCTTGTAAAAGAAAAACTTATTTCGTATAAAGATCAGTTTGCTAAGAATAACATTAATGTTGTAGAAGCATGTGAGAATCTTAAATTTCCTCTTAGAGAAATTGACAGATCTCATTGGGTTAAAATGCTAGAGTATAACGGTGAACCAGTTATTGGTATTAGGTTTCCATTTAATAAAAAAATTATAGATCTATTAGAAGCTGTAAAAAGAATACCTATATCTAAAAGCTCAACTAGCAGTTCGTATAAAGTTAAAGATCATACACATATATTTGATCCAACTCCAAGTAATATTTACGAAGTAATTAAGATTGCTCATCGCTTTTCAACTAAATTTGTTATTCAAAAAGATCTACAACAAGCATTCAATCAATTACAAGATTACAATGATAATAAACAAGATCATATTCCTGGAATATATAATGGCGTTTTAAAGAATGTACCAGATAATGTTATTACAGCATTAGATAACGATATTGGTCCAGTTAATAATGAAACACTAGCACTATATTATGATAGAAGAATGTTATACGGGTTGAGGCATTTTGATACACTTCCATTAGAGCAAAGTCTTTTTAATTATAGTGAGCTTTCTAATAGAATTATAAGACGCGAAAGAGCAGGACATATTGAAGATATTACAAGGCCTTTTGATCAGTTTGTAAATTCATTAATTGAACTTAAAAGGTTTCCATTATTAATGATCTTGAAAGACGATAAAAATTCTGATACAGCGTTTAACGATTTAGTTACAACTTACAAAAGTTTTTCTAATATTATTGATACACAGGAGATAAGTGTATTATTTAGAAGAAGTGGCGACCAAGACCCATTTAATGATTATATTAAAGACAAAAAACTTAATAATTTGGTTGACAAACGTACTAAAGTAGTGTATATTAGTAACAATAAACTTCCTAAGCCGTTATTAAAAGCAGACTGGAAACACAAAACAGTATTGTTTTATAGAAGAAATGGCTTAGGATATAATAATACAACAAAGTACGCACAAGAATGTGATTGTCAAATTGTTTGTGAATCAAACACAACAAGTGGGTACTTTGATAGACCAAGCGGAAAATTTATACATGCCAACATGTAAACTGATAATTGAAGATGAAGTAAACATAAAGCTAGAAGGACTAGAGGTAGACGTACGAAGAAAACTTGCCAGTGCTCTTAAGTTTGAAGTGCCTTACGCTAGATATATGCCTCAATATAAACTTGGGCGTTGGGATGGTAAAGTTGCTTTCTTTAGTATTGGTGGTACTGGCTATGTTAATCATCTTGATGTTGTTAGTGAAGTATTAAAAAAGAACAATGTTGAAATAGTAGATATTGTAGATAAAAGACATCCAATTAAATTAAAATTTGATCCAGTAACAGAAAATTACTGGAAAGATCAAGGCGTTGTATGGCCGGAAGGACATCCAGCAGAAGGTGAAGATATTATTCTACGTGATTACCAAGTAGAAGCAATTAATAACTTTTTAGAAAATCCACAGAGCTTGCAACAGATTGCTACTGGAGCAGGTAAAACAATTACGACAGCAACCCTGTCACACATAGCTGAGCCCTACGGTAGGTCACTTGTGATTGTTCCTAACAAGTCGTTAGTAGAACAAACAGAAGAAGACTATATTAACTGTGGGCTCGACGTAGGGGTGTACTTTGGAGACAGAAAGAACTTAGGTAAGACTCACACTATTTGTACTTGGCAAAGTTTGAATATACTTGACAAGAAACATAAGGACGGTTCAGCAGTATTAAGTCTGGCAGAATTCCTAGAAGGTGTTAGCACTATTATTGTTGACGAAGTACACCAAGCGAAAGCAGAAGTGCTAAAAAATCTGCTTACACGCAACCTACGTAACGCTCCAATACGTTGGGGACTAACTGGCACAGTGCCTAAAGAGAAGTTTGAATTTGAAAGTATTCATGCTAGTCTTGGCCCAGTTATAGGAAAAATTAGTGCTAAAGAATTACAAGACAAAGGTGTATTATCACAATGTCATGTTAATGTAGTACAACTAATTGATACACAAGTACATAGCGACTATCAATCAGAATTAAAATATCTTGTGAATAATAAAGCAAGAGTAGAATATATAGGCAAACTATTAAACACAGTAAAAGACTCAGGCAACACACTAATACTAGTAGACAGAATCTCCGCAGGAGAAATGTTAGCAGAACTAATACCCGACAGCACTTTCATTAGTGGAAGTGTAAAGGTTAAAGACAGGAAAGAAACATACGATACGATTCGTGAAGGTACTAATGAGGTTATTATCGCAACATATGGCGTTGCGGCAGTAGGCCTTAATATACCTAGGATTTTTAATCTTGTATTGCTTGAACCTGGAAAGTCTTTTGTTCGGGTAATCCAATCTATCGGTAGAGGCGTAAGAAAGGCAAAGGACAAAGACTTCGTACAAATATGGGACCTTACATCAACATGTAAGTTTGCGAAGCGGCACCTTACTCAGCGTAAAAAGTTTTATAAGGAAGCTCAATACCCCTTCACTATTGAAAAGGTAGATTGGCAATGACAAAAATATTAACATTAGAAAACGAGGCGCTTGACCTAAATACATTACCGGACCAAATCGAAGAAGATATTCGGTTTAGTGTTTTAGATAATAGCGACAAAGAAAATCCAGACTTCTTTTACATACCGTTAATTTTCTTGGAGGCATTTAGTTCTCCTGGTATAGTAATGAAGATAGGAAACCATGAGATTCAAATGCCCATTGACTGGCATATTGCTGTAGGTTGTAGCGAAAGCGGAAATGATTTAGAAGTACTTCCGTTAACAAGTATCAGTGATAGAGGCTTTGAAGCGTTCCTGTTTAATCCACTAACCAGCTTTAAGGCTGACTTTGCGGATGTCCAGGTAACTAATTATTACAACGATGTGAAATGGTATTTTCCAAAAGTGAGACAAGGACAATTACTATCTATCCCACTTGAAGATAAACCTAATCCTTTATGTGCGTATTTTATAAAGGATGTAACACGCCAGACTGAACTAATAAAATATGGAGAACTACTTTAAAATGAAAGCAGGAAAAGTTTGGGGTCAGACTGAATTGATCCACGCTAACGGTGTACTAGAGTTTCATCGTATCGAATACAAAAAAGGTTTTAAGTGTTCAGAACATGAACACCAATATAAATGGAACGGATTCTTTGTTGAATCGGGCAAGATGCTTGTCCGTGTTTGGCAAGATGATCAGGATGGTCTCGTAGATGAAACCATTCTTGAAGCAGGGGATTTTACACAAGTTAAGCCTGGTAAAATCCATCAGTTCGAAGGCCTCGAAGACGGAGTTGCTTTTGAACTTTATTGGGCAGAATTCAACCACAATGATATTGTGCGTAGAACTGTCGGAACAAAAGTGAAAAAATAGGAGAACATATGTTCACAAAACTTTTAGAAGGTGTAGACAAGACGCTTGTAAGGAATCTTGTGATTCTACACACACTAGTAATTGCTGTTAGTAATTACTTGGTGACAATTAGATTTGATTTATTCCCAGGAGCAGAATTGCCCTTGTTTGGATCATTTCCATTAGCGGCGGCGGCGTTTACATTTCCGATCGTTGTTGTAGCAACTGACTTAACAGTACGTCTAGTTGGTAAGCAAGCAGGTAGAGCCGTTGTAGCAATGGCAATTATTCCTGCTATTGTAGCATCAGTACTAGTACTATTAGCACTAGGTGATGAACATGCGTACAGAGTAGGTTTAGCATCAGGTACGGCATATGCTGTAGGTACAATGCTTGACGTATATGTATTCCAACATATTAGAGAGCGTATGAGTGCGTGGTGGATTGCTCCAGCAGTATCAACTATTGCGGCAAACATTATTGATACATATGCGTTTTTCTACACAGCATTTTATCCTGCGCCGTGGGTTGGACCAGTAGCATTCAACAATACATTAACAAAAATTGTTGTAGGCTTAATTGTGTTCCTACCAGCATACGGCTTGTTACTTAAATATTTGAAGGACAAGTTTGGTGTAGATGCTTTAGTTCTTAAAGACGAAGTAGTGGAGAAGCCAAAAGCCAAAGCTAAAGTAAAAGCACCGGCTAAGAAAACTCCTGCTAAAAAGAAGTCGAAGTAAGTTGGGAAATTTACTTCCAAATGAAGCAATGATATACGAGCGTAGCGACGATGTTGTCTACGCTCGTTATCGCGATAAGCCTGACATTCCTCGTTGGATTGTAGGTGGAAGTTCAGAAGGTGTAGCAAGAGCCCAAGGTAAAATGTTAACAACAGCTGAATGGAACGAACTGTTGGAGTTAGCCAAAACCAACAAAACATTAAAAAAACTTCTTGACAAATTAGTGAATACATATTATATTATTAAAACACAGGAAATAAAATGAGATTAAGCATTAATGATATAGGTGGAGAAGTTGCTAAACAAGATGAAAGATATGTTGTAAAAGATAATACAACACTAAAGAATTTAGTAGTTAGTAGCACTAGACTACAACCACGTAAAGCAACATCAGGCCACAAGCATGAAGGCCAAGAAGAAGTATATTACTTTATTGAAGGTACTGGTAAGATGGAACTAGATGATGATACTATCAAAGTTCAGCCAGGCGATGTTGTATTAATTGAAGACGGAGTATTCCATAGAGTACACGCAGGCATGTACGAAGAACTTTACTTTGTATGTGTGTTTGATGGTAGGAGATCACATTGAGAATTATAGCAGGACCTTGTCAACACGAAACATTGACTGATAGTTTAATGATTGCTAAAGAATGTAAACGTGTATGTGACAAACATGGAATCGAATACATATTTAAAGCAAGTTTTGACAAAGCCAATAGATCAAGTCAAAGCGGCAAACGTGGTGTAGGCTTAGAAACAACACTAACTGACTTTCTTGCTTTGAAAGTAGAACTAGGTGTAAAGACACTTACAGATGTACATGACTATGTACAAGTTTCTCGTATTGAAAGAGAATTTAAAGATGCTGTTGATGTGTATCAGATACCTGCTTTCTTATGTAGACAAACTGATCTATTACAAGCGGCTTGTGCTACAGATAAAATAGTAAATATAAAAAAGGGACAATTCTTAGCACCCTGGGACATGAAAGGCATATTGTCTAAGACAGAAGGCGCTAAAGAAGTATGGGTTACAGAGAGAGGTACAAGTTTTGGATACAATAGTCTTGTTGTCGATTATACTGGTCTTATCTATATGCTCGATAATTATGATTCTGATATTGTGTTTGATGTTACGCACTCTGTCCAAAAACCCGGAGGACTGGGGACTAGTAGCGGCGGGAATCGTGATTACGTGCCTGGGCTTGCTCGTGCTGGGTCTGCTCTTGGGGTCACTTCCTTCTTCCTCGAAGTCCACCCTATGCCTGATGACTCGCCAAGCGATGGTCCAAATATGCTTAGACTAGATAACTTTGAAAAGGTAGTAGATGAAATCGTGCGTTATTCTTATACCTGCTAGAATTGGCAGTACAAGGTTTCCAGAGAAACCATTAGCACTATTAGACGGTGTTCCAATGGTACGTCGAGTATACGATAATTGTCCAGCTGAGATAGACACATTTGTATTAACAGACGACGAACGTGTAGCAGAAGTAATTCCAGAAGGACAAACAATTATTGATAATAGAGATTATCAAAGTGGCACTGAAAGATGCTTTGGTTCTCTATCACAACTACCAACACAATATGATAAAGTTATAAACGTACAAGGTGACATGCCTGACATTAATAGAAAAATTATTAGGGCAGTAAAAGACAAACTAGACTTATATGATGTAGCAACTGCTTATACTAGTATGCCAAAAGACTTGCTAAAAGATCCAAATTGTGTTAAACTAATACGAACAGGAGATTACGCACATTGGTTTTGTAGAGCAAAATTAGCATACGGTGATTGGCATCTTGGTATATATGGATACAGATCAGGACTTGCGCCGATATTAAAAGATACAAAGCCTAGTAAAGAAGAAGAGATTGAGAAACTTGAGCAACTGCGTTGGATACAAAATAATGTTGAGATTGGTTGTGTTGAAGTTGAGTTTAACGGAATTGAGATTAACACACCTGAGGATGTAAAAGAATGGCACAAACAAAACTCCCGATAAAAGATATACTAGCGGCCATCGACATGGGCGCAACAAATGTATGGGATGAATTAACTGATGACGAAAAGAAACAAGTAAGTTTCTATCTACTAAACAGATATGTTAGCAGTGTTTCCGGTGGCAGAGATAATCAAGAGCTTGCTATATTCAAAACAAACGAATACTACAACAAACATTTCTTTACACTACAGAAACATAAGAAGTTACTATGGCAACTAATATGTTTATCAGGTAACAGTAAAAAGATCGAATATCATCAATGGATTGGTTACAAAAAGAAAACAACTGATAACAGTAAGTCGTCTAAGTTTTTAGCAGAACTATATCCTAATAAGAAAATAGACGAAATAGAAATGCTTGCTAAGATTATGACAAAGAAAGATATTCAAGCACTAGCAAAAGAATACGGAATGGATAAAGTAAAACTATGAGTAGATTTTTTGCTTATGGATGTAGCTTCACAAAATATTATTATCCTACTTGGGCTGATATTATTATTAACGATGTTGATGAAGGATACAACTGTGGCAAACTTGGAAGCGGTAATCAACTAATCAGTCAACGTATTCACGAAACAAATGCTAAAATGAAATTTAATAGCGACGACACAATTATTATTATGTGGAGTAACTTTTTTAGAGAAGATGAATATAGTGACAGTAAATGGAATTGCCACGGTAATGTATTCCATAGTAAGAATACATTTCAAGATTTAGAATACTATGTATATAGAGACTGTGCTACAATTACTAGCACCTTACAAGCTCTTAGAGCGTCAAACGCAAACGTTATTAGTACACACATCAATAACCCTTACATTGACGGACTACTACTTGAAGACCTTAGTATAAGACCAGTTCTTGATTTATATAAAGAATGGGTAACTCCGCAAACTAAAACTATGACAGAACAATTTTGGTATCCAGGTATAGAAACTGATAAGACAAGACCACAATATAAAAGAGACGGAAATTGGTTAATTGAAGATCACCCTTTGCCATTAGAGCATTGCTCTTTCGTTGAAGATGTGTTACAATATAAAGTAAGTGATAAAACAAAAGCATTAGTAGACGAATGGCACAAGAAAATATCGGCATTGGAATTTAAAGAGTATGATAGAATATTTGAATCACCGAAAAGTATCGAATGGATCGTTTAAACAGATGACAATTGATAAACCATTCAAATGCGAATACTGCGGTAGTAGTTATGTTAAAGAAAAAACATTAGCTGTACATATGTGCGAAAAGAAACGTAGAGCATTACAAAAGAATGAAAAAAGAGTACAACTAGGATTTTATGCTTTTGGTAGATTCTATAAATTAAGTGCGGGTGCTAAAAAAGAAAAGACATACGAAGAGTTTTGTAATAGTGCTTACTATAATGCCTTTGTTAAATTTGGTAGTTTTGTTAGCAATGTAAGACCATTATATCCTGAGAAGTATATTGACTATGTAGTAACAAGTAGAGTAAAACTTGATCATTGGTGTAGAGACGAACTGTACGAAAAATACGCACTTGAACTTATACTTAAAGAAGATATGGAAGTAGCAGTAAGACGTAGTATTGATAATATGATGGAATGGGCTACAGAAGCACAAGCACCATGGAATGACTATTTTAGATATTGTAGTTTGAATCGAGTAACTAGAGATATCAGAGATGGTAAGGTTAGTCCGTGGCTTATACTAAATTGTAGTAGTGGGAAAGAAATGTTAGGTAAGTTTAGTGATGAACAACTTGATATTGTGTTTCATGTTCTAAATCCACAGCATTGGGCTATGAGATTTAGAAAGATGAAAGCAGACGTTGACTCATTAAAAATAGTAGTAAAGGAAAGCAATTTATGAAAACGCATTTATTAGGTAATGCTCATCAATGGATTATTGAAAGTCATTATGATGATTACGAAGAGTTTGATTATCATTGGGATAAGAAAGTATTTCCAGCAGAAACACGCGAAGATGTGAGTGATCAGACTAGTACATATAGAGGCAAGCAATGGAATATCCATCCTAACGCATATCTCAATCAATGGAAGTATAAGCCATTTTTACAGTCAAAGATAGACGAAGTAGGGTTAAATATAGAACTAACAGAGTTATGTGCGTTATGGACTGTAGACTATCGTAAAGGTGGATGGCAAAAAGCACACAGGCACAGCGACCAAACAGTAAATAAAATTTCAGCTGTTTGTTATTTGACTGACCCCGACGATGATTTATCTACATACCACGGTGGGACTTTTGCTTTTTTATATGACGGCGAAGGTAACACACATGATTTATGTTACAAGCCTAACAAAGGAGATGTTCTTATTATGAAAAGCACAGTTATACATGGAACGTATCCTACTAGACAAAATAAAAGAGTCTTTGTTATAGACTATATGTATGAGGAGAAAAAGTAATGGAAGTATTGTTATATCCAAATGACACACTAGATCAAACAGTAGAAGAGTTTGACTTTGAAAATAATGATCTTAATTTAGAAGAATTAAAAAAAGAAATGTGGGATTTGTTAAAAGCAAAAAGAGGATTAGCACTAGCCGCTAATCAAGTAGGACTTCCGCATAGATTTTTTATTATGCTAAACAGTTGTACTAATCAAGTATCTGATATGGAGATGATGGCAATTAACCCTGCTATCCTTGAAACTAGAAAAGGTGATGTAAGTATGTTTGAAACTGATCTTAGTTACCCAGGAGTTACTGTAGAAATTATAAGACCAACTGAGATACGTGCTCAATGGACTACAGTACAAGGCAAGGTAAGAGAAGAATGGCTTTTTGGTTATGCTGGAAGAGCGTTTCAACAAAAATTAGATCAGTTGAACGGAATTAGTATGCGGGACCATTGTATTCCTGCTAAGTGGAAAGAAGCAGTAGCGAATGCAGAAGCAAAGAAAACTTAAGAACGGAGTGACTGTGTACGAACTTGATGAACCAGTTACACTTGTTATAAAAACAAAAGCACCAATGAAGTGGAAGTTAATTGATCAAGAAACAGGAGAAGAGTACATTGGACAAACTCCTAAAGAAGGCCAACCTAACAGTTGGAGAAAATTATGATTAGAGATAAAAAGGATACAAAAGATTATACAACGCCGTCACCACAAGAATTACAACAACAACTTGATGAGCGTATGGCTAAGTTTCTAGCCAAAGGTGGAGCAATAGAAAAACTAGAACCTATGAAGCCTACTAAAGAACAACTAAAGAGTTGGACAATATAAATGCCTGATATCGATATTGACTTTGCTGACAGAACTATTGTGCTTAGTAGACTCAAGCATCGTGTGGCAAAATTAAACACAGGTAAGAAACATAACACTGGTGTGTATGCTACAGAAATACCACACAACCCAGTAGATAATTTATCTACTATCGAACACAAGACAGCTGAAGAACGCGGTTACTTTAAACTAGATTTTTTAAATGTGTCTATTTACAAAGATGTAAGAGACGAGGCACATCTACAAGAACTTATGGAAAGGGAACCATTATGGCAACTACTGGAACACAAAGACTTCGTCGACAAAGTATTTCATCTAAGCGGACACGACAGTCTATTGAAACAATTGAAGCCTACTTCGGTACAACAATTGGCGGCAACACTGGCAATAATACGTCCAGCAAAGCGACACCTAGCAAACGAAAGTTGGGAAAAGATACTATCAGAGGTTTGGGTAAAGCCGACCAACGGTGAGTATTATTTTAAGAAAGCACATGCCATATCTTACGCTATGGCGTGTGTAGTACACATGAATTTATTGTGTGAACAAATTAATTCTTAGGCTTTTTTACAAGCTGTACACTTTTACGCTTAACTCTCTTTACATGAAGTTTATTTAAATTCACTGTAGGACCCATTGTAACTTTAACATCTTTACTATTCATAGTCATTTGTACATACTTAAATTGATTCATATCATTATTAAGGAATATGTTAATCGGAATCATCCTGTTTGATTCCCACCACCATACTTCGCCTAATTCAATGAATTTTTGTTTATCTACTGGAGATTTTAAGTTTGTATAAACATACATACTTGTAATGAAGTTGTCTTGATTATTAATGATGCCGATATACTCTGCGCCACCGTAAGTGACAACACTTAAAAAAGGGAAATTTTCTTCTATTTCTTTTCTCAACATAACCTATAAATACACTAGTAAGGATTAATTAATATGCAACTAGCTTCTACATATTTAGTATCGAACAAGACCGTGGTAGTCGTAGATGGATTCGTTGCGGGTCAGGAGTATAGAAAAGTGTATCAAAGAAACATAACAGTAGCAAAAGGTATTGATAATTTAATAACTTTTGAATTAAAGAATAGCGATCATAAACCATTATCAATTTTAAATACATACACACCGTATGTAGAAGTGTATACAGAAGACAATACACTATTAAAGAAATATATGGGTACAATAAAAGAAACAAGTACACCTAATTATAAAGGGGTATTTACAATTAATATCACAGATAACGATACATTAAATATCGATGGACAGTATATGAGTTATACAGTATACTTAGAAAAAGCAAGTGATAATAGTAATGTATTAACATATGCTGATACACAATTTGGTGTTAGAGGTATTATAGAACTTACTGACGAAGCATTTCCAGGACCAATAGCAAGCAAAGCAACTACAACGTTTATGAATAATATTAGTTCTACATTCGATGGACAACCAGAAATTAATAGTAACACTGCTTTACATACAGCAGTGTTTTACACTACAACATATAAGGGCGATGTTGTAGTACAAGGTACACTAGATGATGTTGCCGCTAGTACTTGGTTTGACATAGACACAGTTACCATGAGTACACCAACTACACCGACTTATGTTAACTTTAACGGCGTGTTTAGTCATGTACGTTTTAAGCGTGTAGATGATTCTACCAATACCGGTAGTATCGATAAGATCCTGTTAAGGAACTAGAAGGGCATCCAATAATGGAAAATTTAATTACAGTCATCTTTCTGGCTATGGCCTCATCAGCCAATTCTGAATTTATTGAAACAAGTAACGAGCAAATAGCACAAGGCTATAAATGGACGTATGTGGGCAAACAAGCACCGTCAGGTGATCCTGCTATAACAATACAACCAGAAAATGCTGAAGAATTTATTTTATTTAAATTAACAAAATAACACTTGACATTACATTGTTGTGATGCTATAATAGTATTATGAATAGTGTATTTGACATAGTAACGGCACACTTGCCTCCTAAGCGCAAGACTACTCCTAGCGGATGGACTAGTTTTAACGCTCCCTGTTGTATTCATAATGGTGATAGTGCTGACACAAGACAGCGTGGTGGATTAATATCTAACGGCGAAGGTGGAGTAAGTTATCATTGTTTCAACTGTGGTTACAAAGCAAGTTGGCAAAAGGGCAGAAACCTAAGTCATAAAATGCGTAAGCTATTACAATGGTTAAATTGTCCTGATGACATTATTAACAAACTGGCACTACAGGTTATGGCAGAGCAAGAGAATGACTTTGTTAAGAAACAAATACTAGACATACCTAAATTTAATGATGTACCACTTCCAGATGATGCTATTAAAATTGCGGACATAACAGAATTCAACAAGTATAGTGTAGCAGTTCTTGAGTATATGGCTAAGCGTGGAATGAACTTAGACGACACTAATTACTACTGGTCACCTAGTTTAGGATATCGTGATAGACTTATAATTCCTTTTTATTATGAAAAACGTATTGTTGGTTGGACTGCTAGAACAGTAGCAGACAAACAACCTAAATATATGAGTGAGCAACAGCCTGGCTTTGTATACGGATTAGATGAGCAAGGTCATAATAAGATCTTTACTATCGTGTGCGAAGGACCAGTTGATGCTTTACATATCGACGGAGTAGCATTACTAGGTAGCGAAATCAAAGATCAACAGGCACTACTCATCAATCGGTTAAGTAAAGATGTAATAGTAGTTCCTGACAGAGATGACGCAGGTAGTAAGTTAGTAGAACAGGCTATTGAACTAGGATGGCACGTATCGATGCCAGATTGGAATGATAGTATTAATGACATAGGAGATGCTGTAGGTATGTATGGAAGATTGTATACTTTACATAGTATCGCTGTAAACAGTGAATCGTCTCCGTTAAAAATAAGGTTGAGAGCAAAGAAATGGTTTGGTTAAAAGAACTTTGGGAAAAAATAAAAAGTCCCTATACAAATTATAAACGCAAAAAAGCGTTAAAGAAAAAAATTAAAGAATTACAAAAACGTGACCCGTTTATTTACAAATAGGAGAACTAACTGTTGATGACTGAATTTACAAAAGGCATAGGTAGCATATTTAAAAACAACAGCCTTACACTAGCATTGATTTATACATTAGGTCATATTGTAATTTCTATGGCTGTTGTTAGTATAATGACCGGAGCAAGTCTATGGGAAGCAGGAACAGTTGCTTTAATTGAGCCGGCAATCAATGGTGTTTGGTTTTACGTATTACATAAACTATGGACAAAATTTAATGATTAAATGGGGAATGGTTGGCAACAGTCATGATGCTAGTTTAGCAGTCTTTGATAATAACGAACTATTGTGGGCAGGACAATCGAAAGACTTTTCTAAGATTTCTAATGACCCTGACTTTAATTGGGAGATGCTACAGCATGTTACAATTACAGAACAGTTACCTAGGCCTAATAAAGTTGTTTGGTATGAACGTCCGTTGCTTAAAACATTTAGACAATGGCGTGCTGGTCAAGGTTGGTTGTATAAAGAAAACAATATTAGATCATATCTCTCGCAATGGAATATATCTTGTAAAATTGAATACACACAACATCACTTATCACATGCGGCCTATGCTTATTACACACAGCCTCATGATGATTGTGCTGTAGTATGTTTAGATAGCATTGGAGAGTTTGAAACATTAACAGTGTGGCACGGTAAGGACAATAGATTAAACAAGATACACAGTCAAAGTTATCCACACAGTTTAGGATTGTTTTATAGTGCTATGACACAACGTATGGGGCTAGTTCCTCAACGTGACGAATACTTAGTAGCACAATGGGCAAAGAAAGGTAATGCTAAACGCCTAGCTCATATAATACGTAAAGAATTAATAGATGTTGATCATACAAGAAATAATCCGCAACATATTAAGATGAAGCATAACTTACATCGTGGATGTATGTGGTGGAGAAAAGAATTACATACAAAACAAGACATGTATGATATAGCGGAGGCTACACAAGCAATATTTGAATACGCTGTAAACGTTCTTAGTATTTGGGCAAAAGTACGAACAGGAGCAAAGCACATAGCACTAGCAGGCGGTGGCGCACTTAATAAAGATGCTGTTGACAAGATACAGAATCAATGGAATAGTGTGTATGTACCAAAGAATCCGGGTGATCCAGGTAGTTGTATAGGTGCTGTATTAGCCAAAACACAAACCAAAATAAAGGTTGACAAACAGTGGTATCAGAGCGTATAATAAACAAAAGGCTTACAGAACAATTTCCGTTAATGATGGAAGTTGTAGAAGGTGATACAACACAAGAGGAAAAACTAAAAGCTGTGTTAGATTATACAGAGATATTAAAAGAATTAGAGAAGATAATTTATGAACGAAACTAGACAAAATACAGACTACGGATATGATATACAAAAAGTGTATCTAGAAATGATGCTACAAGACGCAGAGAGTTTTGTTAGGTGTCAGGCTGTGTTTGATCCAAATAGTTTTGATAGAAGACTAAAGCCGGCGGCAGAGTTTTTAAGTAACTATGTTACAGAGTTTAATACATTGCCTACACTTGATATGATCAATGCGGCAAGTGAGCTACACGGTGATAATGTATTAAAGCACACAGGTGAACTAAACGAAAGTCACTATGATTGGTTACTAGCAGAGTTTGAAACATTTAGTAAACACAAAGCACTAGAGGCCGCAATCCTTAAGAGTGCTGACTTACTTGAAAAGGGTGAGTATGGACAGTGCGAAGACATAGTAAAGAAGGCTGTACAGATTGGTCTACAAAAAGACTTGGGTACAAATTACTTTGCTGATCCTAGAGCAAGACTAGAAGGTATTAAGAGTACTAATGGACAAGTAAGTACAGGTTGGGGAGCAATTGATAAGAAACTGTTTGGTGGATTCAATAGAGGTGAACTGAATATATTCGCAGGTGGATCAGGAGCAGGTAAGAGTTTGTTCTTGGCTAACATTGGTGTTAACATGGCTGAGAAAGGTCTTAACGTAATTTACTTAACACTAGAACTTAGTGAAGCACTAGTTAGTATGCGTGTTGATAGTATGGTAACAGGCATTCCAAGTCGTGATGTGTTTAAGAACATTGATGACGTTGAAATGAAAGTTAAGATGATTGGCAAGAAGTCAGGTAAGTTTCAAGTCAAGTATATGCCTAGTGGTAAGACAGCAAATGATGTACGCAGTTACATTAAAGAATATGAAATTAAAACAGGTACTAGAGTAGACGTACTATTGATTGACTACTTGGACTTGTTGATGCCAGCAAGCACAAAGGTAAGTGCTGAGAACTTGTTTATCAAAGACAAGTACGTAAGTGAAGAACTACGTAACCTAGCAATGGAATTGAACACAGTGTTTGTTACAGCGGCACAGTTGAACAGAGGTGCTGTAGAAGAAATTGAATTTGATCACTCGCACATCAGTGGTGGACTTAGTAAGATCCAGACAGCAGATAACGTGTTTGGTATCTTTACAAGTAGAGCAATGCGTGAACGTGGACGCTATCAACTACAGTTAATGAAGACACGTAACTCGGGTGGTGTAGGACAAAAGATTGATTTAGAATTTGACTTAGACACATTACGTATTAGTGATTGTGATGAAGATGATGACAGCTATAGTAACGCACCACAAGGCGGAGGCAGTAGTATTTTGAATAGCATTAAACGTGGTGGAGGAACAACACCAGATCCAAACGCAGATCCTAGTCAAGGTTCTGGTATTGGAAAAGTTAAAGCAGAGGCAGACTCTACTAAACTAAGATCATTTTTAGCTAACTTACCAGGAGACGATGATTGATTAGAACATTACTTGAAGCAGAACAACACTTACTAAAAGACGATCCTGTTCGTCCTCATATTTCTTATGCTGACAGAACTAGGACAGGATGTGTAGTCAATGTACTAGAAGAAGAAAATCAAGTAAAGGCAATTATATGTACAGCATTGTGTACAGAAGTTCCTACTAATGAACAGCAATTAAAAGAATTTACAAGTCCAACAGGCGATATACTAGTTGCGTATACAGTATGGAGTTATAGTAAAGGATCAGGTAGAACAATTATTAACGAATTACGTTCCGCGGCAGATGTAGAAAATATTAGTAGGATAGTAACACTCAGTCCGCTAACAGAAATGGCAGAACGATTTCATTTACGAAATGGTGCTAAACTAATTGGCAAGTACACCGATTGTCAAAATTTTGAATATACACTTTAACACAAAGGAGCTAACATGGCCACCTCAGAAGAAAAAACAGAATTAGTAGAAACACTCAAAGGTCCACGCTTTTATCGAATTTCCCTTTGGGGGTATGGAGGCGAAGCCGCATACATGAACTTAACTAAAGAAGCATTTGACTTTTGGAATACACATACCGAAGAACATTATGATAATGATCTTGTAACATATCTTATTAACGAGGAAGAAGAAGATGCTGAGTATGAGGATATAAAAGAAATTCCAAAGGAAGCAGACTTTCTAACAAGTTACGGTAAGGATGACTACAAATCAACGTGGTATGAATCACCAACTGAGTACTGTCATCAAAACGGTGTAGAGTATGGTAACGCTCGTATTGACGTAGAAGAAGTTGACGGTCCTGAATATGGTTCTAAACATGTTCGTAGTATTGAATTCGAAGATGACAACTTATCAGATAATATTAATAAACTTGAAGAAGAATCTAACTACGAGTTAGAACTAACAGATAGTGGCGAAGGTTATAATTATAAAGACCAAGGTGATTATGTTGTACAAATGTACTCAGCTGAAAAAGGTACATTCTTTGATGCTATAATTGAAACAGTAGGAGATTTTGATCTTAAGAAACTAAAAGTTTATTGTAATGAATATCCTAATGGTGAAGACATTGTTGACGGTATGGAATACGATGGTGTTGATTTAGATAACCAAGGCGGTGACACTAACGGTAAAGGTTATTCAGCACATGTTTGGTCTACTATAAGAGAGGTCAAAGGCCCATCAACTGTACTATGAACATTACATTTGTATGTGGCAAAGAAGAAGCATCACAATATGCTCCTGTACCGGCAAGTACATTTAAGCCCAACTGGTATTCTAACTTAGACACATACGTAGACGAAGAAAAAACATTTCCAAGTATTAAAAAGTGTATGCCTGTGTTTGATGTAATGAATACAGGCTATATTATGTTTAACGCTGTTGATCAAGAAATAACAGCACAACCAAACTTTGGACAGGGTACGATAGGATTTGATAGACGATACCCACAAGGATGGAACGAGTTTAACGAACAAGAAGGACACCCGCATATTCAATGTCCAATCGGCGAGCCGAAAGACTATATGGTAATCAGTGTACCTTGGCAAATTAAAACACCCCCGGGCTATAGTTGTTTAATACAAAAGCCTTACTATCATAGTGAAGATCGATTCGAAGTAATGACAGCAATTATAGATACAGATGTGATAGACGTTCCGTGGCATAATTGGCCTGCTAAGTTGTTTGCTGATAACTTTACTATTCGAGCAGGAGAACCTGTAGCACAAATAATACCTTTCAGAAGAGAAGAGTGGAACATGGATGTAGAGATAGATACTAGTGTAATGAAACAAGATACAATATGTAACGCACAAGCAGATGGTTATGCTAAAACTATGCACTATAAGAAAAGATTCAAATGAAGATTAAATTTATCACAGGCGACCCACACGTAGAGAAATACTTTCCGCCTACTCCTATGAGTAAGGCAAGACCCGATTGGTATAATAACCTAGGGGGTTGGTTAGGTGAAGCTCACAACAGTTGGCCCACTATT
>VMHT01176591.1_pt1 | contig 58949 bp, 76 predicted proteins | sample 4693611 | NCBI WGS metagenome assembly VMHT01 (sample SAMN12280063, study PRJNA550983) | marine metagenome | isolation source: seawater sampled from same location over 5 years 0.02-0.2 micron viral filtrate | place: USA: collected off the coast of southern California halfway between the port... ... | reverse complement strand
TCTTCTACCTCTTCTATTTCCAACACCTCTTTTTTTGGTTGTAGTTTCAGTTTCAACTTTAGGTTTTTTAATTAACTCTTTAGGAACATTACCACCGTACTTGTTGGCAGTATTAATAAGTCTGTTAATCTCTAGTTCAATAGCTTGAGCAAGCCTTCCTGCACCCATTTCACCATCATCCTCATCCGTATCAAATTCAAAAGGAAACTCTTGACCACTTATACTAATTGTAAAATCTCCTTCTTCTCCAATCCAATCTTCTTTAGGGTCTCCAACTACTTTAACTTCTACAGGTTCTCCCGCTATAGTTATATCTTTAAGACCTCTATTGAATAAGTTTACAACAGCAGGAGGTATATTTTTAAATTCTTTAACCTCTCCATTTTCTTTCAAACCAATCTCTTCATTAAAATTGTCTTTAAGATATTTTTTTAATTCAAATCTAGGTGCAGTTTCAAATGCAGTATTTGCTTGTCCTGATTCAGTTCCTATTGAACCTTCAGTTACAGAGCCTCCAAATGCATCAGGATTTTGGTCAATAAATTTACCACTGATTCTATTCCATTGAGTTGCATCTACAAGACCGAGTTCTCTGTTCAAGTCTCTAGTAACTTGCTCAATAGACTTATATGTGTTATCAGTATTTTTTCTATCAATAACTATTTCAGAATCTCTTCCCTTGTTAGTCAAGTTTATAATAAATTTATCTTCATTCCTACTTAACTTAGTAACTTTTCCTGCGTCATTTTGCTGTAGCTGTTGGTTCAATCTAGACTGATAGTCTTTAGCTAAACTTTCAAACTGACTAGCGTTTCCTGTAGACATACTAACTAAGTCAGAAATAAATTGATTATTTCTTTCTTCAGTATCTGTTAACTTGTCATCTTTTCTAGGGTCGTATGAAGTTAAGTTTCTTTTCATCTTAACATCAAGTGCACCTTCTAAAGCTTTTCTTGCTTGTTCTTTTTGTTTCTTTCCAAACTTATTATCAAAGTCAGGCTCATATCCTGTACCTGCTGAGTTAAGTTTTAAAAGAATTGTGTTTTCGTTTTGTTCTTCAGCGTTTTGAGTAAAACCATACAGCTCACCATTTGGTGCTGTGCCTACATAGTCAGTAAGAACAGAACCTACTTGAGTAGGAACTACTAATTCTGAATCAATAATATTTTTTTTAGCCGCATCAAAACCTCTTCTAAGTGTAGGGTCGTTTAAGACAGCAACACCATCTTTGTATCTTACTACTTTATAATCAATATTTAGAGACTTGGCTATATCGTCAGTTCTTCCCATCACATCATACTTATCAACAGTATTGCTTACTGTTTTTCTAAGGATATTCATTGAAGAAAAAGTATTTGGGTCTGAGCTTATTCCACCTTTACCATCTTTCTTAGCCATATTATACTCTCCTGTTTCAGGATTAATATACACACCATGAGTTTGTAAATTCATTATGGCTTCATTGTTAGCTGCCATCCATTGCTCCTGACCTGCAGATGTTCCGGATTGCATACGCTCCATCTTGGCTTTGCTTATTTTAGCTATATTATTTAGTATCTCATAAGAGTCATCAATACCTTGAGATACTTTTTGTCTTTGCTTAGTGTACTGCTTAGTGGTTATAAGACCATTCTTAAGTAGTCGGTCTTGCATTAGCCTAGCCTTCTCAGCCTCAGAGGCTGCATTTAAAGCAAAGTCTTGTATTGTATTATTGTCTGACTCAACCCCTTTATTAAGGGTCTTCTGAAACTCTCTTGAGGCTTCGTCAATACTTGCCTTCTCAGTCTCTCTTCTAGTTGCTTCGTCAGTTAATGTCTTAGAAATATCAGAACCAATCTTAGACCAATCAATAGCATCGTCTCTTTTTTGGTACTTATAATATGTTTTAGCCATTACTTGCTTGTTTTATAAAATTTATTAATGCCTTCAGTATCAAAGATATCTAGTAAAGCACCTTGAAATTGTTGGTTTCCTTGGCTAAAGAAATCTGCCTGTAAATCTTGACCGTTTAATCTATAACCTGTTAGCTTACCTGCATCATCTTTAATCTCTTTAGCTTTATTTTTTAAGAAGTCTTGAGAACTCATGCCTGCACCTTCTGCAGCTTTATCAAGTCCTTTTATTGCTTTGTTTTTTTGATACAACGGAACCATTGAAAGACCTGCTTCAACAGTTTGTCCAATACCTGCAACACCTTGCATAGTAGATTTTTGTGCTTGCTCTGCAAACTGCTGTGCGGCAACCTGTGCCCCTGCAGCTTCTCCTAAGTCTAGTTGAATATTTACGTCACGTAGTCTACTTTCTTCTTTAGCAACAAGTTGTTCTAACTTATTTACATCATCTATCTCTGCTTGTCTGATTTTAGCTTGACCAACCTCTTGTGCTTTTTGAGTTCTACCTACTGCAGCAGCTAATCCTCTTTGGCTTTCCTTACCTGCTTCAATAGCTTGAGCACCTGCACTAAGCATTGCCTCACGTTGAGCTGTATAAGCCTCTTTATTTATAGCTAACTCTTCATAAAAGTTAACTTCTGTTTTTTTACGAGCTTCAGCCATTGCTTTTTCAGCATCGGCTTCTGCTTGTTTTTGTTTTTTCTTTTGGTCTGCTGCTTGTATGAACGAGGCGGTTGTTGTACCTGCTGCCAATGCTAAGCTAACCCCTGTTGCTACTGCTGTAAATGCTGCCATATTATAATTTTTTTATTAGTTCTTTCTGATAGCTATCTCCTGAAGTATACCCAAGAGAAGTGTAAGCGTTTATTAAGCTTTCATTTTTAACTAATGCGTATGTATATTCTGCTCCTGTATTCTTAGCTATATTTGTTAATGTTGATAACAATAATGTTAAAGCGTCTTTTCTTTTATCTTTATCTTTGTATTCTATATTTGACACTATCCAATCAACCCAAATAACTTTTGAATTAGTGGTATACAAAAACCCTGCACAAACAGGGATGTCTCCATCTAAAACCATTATACCTCCTTCACCATTATCAGGTAAAAAATCTTTTGGAGGAGCAGGAAATCTCCAACTCTTCCACCATCCTAAAAGGATGTCTTCATAATCTGATTCTATAAGTGGTCTTAAATTAAATATCATTTGATTACAAAGATACTAATTTTTATGGAAAGCTTTTCATTACGTTAGAAGAGACAGCAAATAATTCAACAGCAGTTGATTTGGTATTGGTTAATGTTATTTCTCCATAGTGACCTAATATACCGTTTGACTCTGCTACACTATTTTTTACAGTAGCTGTAAAATATGGATAAGTTCCTGAAGGTCTACTGCTTTCAGAATCAGTTTCAATATAAACTATTTGTCTACCTAAAGAGTCAACACTTCCTTTAGAATAAACTTTACCCCAATAACTAAATCCAATCCCTGTACTAGGTACTTCCCATATCATAATATCTCCAATGCCTACATTATATAAATCTAAATCTTTATCATACAACACCCTGTCTCTTTCAGCAATAGGTGGAGGTTGTGATGTTATCTCAATAGTATTTCCTATCCCATTTACTGTTCTTGAATCAAGGTCTTTAGTAACCTCTACTCCACTTGGTCCTTCTGTTCTTATGTATGAAAACCAAGCCCCTTCTTTTTTCTCAAAATAACTAGAATTTATTTTTCCATAATTTTGAATATCACTAGTCATCTCTACCTCCCAAGAATCATTTGAATGTAGTGTAATTGTTTTGAACAATTTAGTAACTAATGGTTCTGAATTAAATACTGTTTTAATTTTTGATGGGTAGGATGTTCCATAGAAGTTGTTTCTATTTGAATTTGTACTATGTTTGTACAAATTACCCTTGTCGAAAGTATAGAAGTAATTGTTACACCCAATCATAAATTGAGGAACAAAACTATAAAAGGATGGAAATCCTTGAACTGATTCGCTATATGATACTGTTACGTTTGACATATATTATTTTTACTTATGGACAATTAGGACAAGAAGTTACTCCGGTAAAGTTACCTGTACCTGTTTGAGATATTTTTTGCCTATAAGACCTGTTTCCCACCTGACCCGGAGTTAAGTAATAACCATTACTAACTGTTTGAGATAAAGTGTCATCAGTATAAAACTGTGACGCACTCTGATAAGTCTCTCCCTTATGAATCCAAACAGTTTGAACATAAGGTTGAGAACCACCACCTCCGGCATTACAACATCCGGTTAATAAACTACTAGTAGAGTATAAAACAGTTATTGAAATTGGGCAATTAGGGCAGGCAGTTAAACTGCCTAGTACCCCATTTTGCAAAAGTCTGTAATTGCTCATACATTTTATTAATCATTACTGTAGAATCCACCCGGAGCAACTGTAGTTAAAGTAGAATTCGTATACAAGGTTGTTGCTGTATCAAATGTTTCTCCTTCTGCTACGTAATATGTTCCTGTAGCTGTTACATCACAACAAACATCTTCTGCTTCCGTATTAGAATATCTTATTCCTGTTAATGTCTCAAAACAAGTTGCACAACTGTTTGCGCTTCCTGCTTGCGAACTACCATTAAACTGTCTAACTTTTCCATCATTTATTGAATAGAAAAACCCTGTTAAAGGAGTTAATAAATCTGTATCACCTGCTGCATAGATATAACTTGCAGTTAAGAATGTCTTACCATAAGCGAATAGGTGGGTACTTGGTTGGTCACTTCCACAACAAGCATCATACGCAGTGTTATCTCCAACAGTTGCAGAACTTTCTTTTATATTCCCCTGACTTGAAGAACAAGTATCACAAACTAAAACAGTACCCAATGCAGGATTATTTCCTCCGGCATCTCTAGTTAACCTTCTATAACTTCTTGAGCCTAAATTTGGGTCATCGGTCCACCAAGCGTTTCCTGATGGAGTAGTTAAACTAGTGTCATCATACCACATAGTTGCTGTTGCAAACGTTTGTCCTTGAGCTACATATACCGTTTCGTAGGTAGGTGAAACGGTAATACCCCCTGAATCACAGCAAACATTTGTTACACTCGAACCCTTTAAAAGATATAAGGTATCATAACACGTAGGGCACGTAGTTAAATTACCTAAAGTTCCTCCTGATTGTTGTCTATAATTACTCATATTTTTTTTATTTTCTTTTTATTTTCTTTTTACAAAGATAGTTAATATTTTTTTTATTTTTTTATTCTTTTAATCCACTGATATTTTTTTCTTTTAGAAATATATTCTTTATTGTATTGGTTTAAATATGCTTCTCTTTCAAAAGAAATATTGTAATAGCCTTTTTTAAAAGACTTGTATATTAGTGATTTAACTAACCACTCTAAAACATATAAAATATAGAACGGTAAAACCAATAACTCTTCGGCTTGCTTTATGTGTATTGACTCGTGAACAACCAATTTATTTACCCCTTGCTTTTTGTTTTTTTCTTTTAAAATAATAAAAGGGTAAATAGTTATTCCGCCTATATTTATAAAAATACTTAGTCGTTTTAATATCTTGTCGTTGTATATTATTATTGGTGTTATCATATTGTTATTCCACAGTATTGATTAGATGTAATTACTTGTTGAGAATTTGATTGTTGTGAATAATAATCACAAGCTGTAGAAGATGGAGCACAAGAAGTTATAGGAAGTCCTGCACAAGTCAAAGTACCTAGAGTGGTTTCTCTTGTAATAGACGCTGAAACATCAACCCAACTAATTTCACCATCAAGAGTAATATTACCTGCATCAAATGTAATCTCCTCTGTGCTTTCAATCTCTATCCTAAAAGAACCTTCATAGGTTTGTGCACCTCCGTTTGCTCTTCTTTTTAATATATTTGTTATGTTATTTCCTGTTCCACTTGATGTAGAACTAAACAAAGGAGCTACATTTTCAGTACCACCAACAGGTGTAAAATATACATTTAATGTATATATTTTAGTATGGTCTGCAGATATAGGCTCTGCTGTTAAATCAACCCCCCACCCTAAAAATATACCATTTCCATTTCCAAACTCACAATTACTTGCAGTAGTTTCCCAACCATTAGAAGTTCTAGTAATATTAACATTAACTAAATTTCCTTGTCTGTCTGTTTTTGGACATTGAGTACTTTGACCATACATACTTCCTATTTGACTATACGCTCCTGTCATAGATGGTGAATCTGTAAAAGAATTACAAACATATCCTTGAGTACCATATACGGTAGATGTTGCAGGTGTAAGAGTGCTATTGTCAGCTACAACACCACACTCTACTGTATTCAAAGCTGTATTGGATATAAATCTTATCTCATCTCCAACAGCAACAGGATACGTAGATACAGCATAATATGTATTTGTATCACAACCTGTTATCTCAATAGTCTTACCTGTGCAATCACCACAGTTTGATGTTGATACTAATGAACCTCCAAATTGATACCTAACGATACCATCTGCTGCATAGTATCCATCACTAGCTGTTATGGTTAAATCTACATTACTGTAAACTGCTGTTGAATTAGATAACGTACTACCATCTAAAAAATATTCACCTTCTACTGCTGCCATTTTATATTAATTTTATTAAACACAATTTTGTATTTGAACTACTCCTCCATTATTATTTATAGTATATATTCTACTTCCTGAAGACATATAATAGTTTCCTGCTGAAAGGTAATTACCACCTGTTTGATTGTAATAAACTACATCATTTATTTGAGGTGTACTTGAAGTATTCCCAACATTCTTCCACACAAAGTAAATTTCAGGGGCTGTTGTACAAGCTACAGAACTTGCAATGTTAGCGGATGAGCCAAATGCAGTTCTTGTACAAGTTGCACAAGCTGAGACAGATTCTAGTAATCCTGAGTTGTTATTAAGTATTTGTCTAGTATCAGTTCCTGTAGCATCAACTATATAGTATCCTGCAGGTGCTGCTACTGTTCCTGCGGAATCTAACCATAGTGAATGAGCTGTATTAAAAGTTACTACTTGGTCAAAGTTCTGACTAGACATATAATAAGTAGTTCCCGGTCCTCCTGAAAAACAACATAAACTAGTTGCATTTGTATTAGTGTCTAGCACTACTGATGTCAATACTCTTCCTGCTGCATAAAAACCATCTGCTGCTTTTGTAGTTAAACCACTGTCACTATAAATGTCTGTTGCAGTACTAAATATTTCTCCTTGAGCAACGTAAGCTTGAGCAGAAGCAGGTGAATCACAACAAACTCCATTTGCATTATTTGCATTATAATCTAAATTCAATAAATCAACACATAAATCACAATTAGATAATGCACCTAAAGTTCCATTTCCATTTGATATTTGTCTAAAAGGCTGAACTCCTGTTCCATCTCCTTCTACATAATAAGCATTAGGAGCAGGTATTGATAAATCTGTATCAGTGTAAAGTTTGGTGGCTGTAGTCCAACTTGTCTCTGCAAAAGCAAAGTAATAAACACCTGTAGTAGAAACCCCACAACAAGCATCTTCTTCTAGAGCTGATGTCTTTAATTCAACAGACTTCCATACGCTACTAATACAATCACAACAAGTATCATATATATCTGTTGAGTCGTAACACAACAATTTGCTAGTAGAAAGATTTGTTCTGTACATTAAATATAAATATGCATCCGATGTATTTGGCATTGTAAATGTAGCCGCATATACAGTAGGAATAAAAATCTCTAAAGGAATATCTTGCTCTCCCGCTCCTTCGCAATTTGGGCAAGCAGAATATCCCGGAAACATATTACCGCTACCTGAACTTATTCTTCGTATAGTAGGAAAGTTAGGATTATGTAACGATAAACCTGTTGATATTGTAGCCGGTATTGTTAAGGCTGCATCAGTATATAATCTACTAGCATCTATAAAACTTTTATTATAAGGAATATAATAAGTTGTAGCAGATATTTCACCACAACAAACAGATTGATTTCCCGAATTCCCAAAAGCTGTTGCAACACTAACCTCTATTTGTTTAGAAACCAAATATGTTGCTTCATTTGACAATGATATTAGTGAATTTATATCACTTGAATTATTAGAATAAAGAGTATTGCTTGTGTAAAACCTAAACTCATCATTTGCTTCTTCCCAATCAAACGTATCACCATCTTGCTTTGTTACGTACATAGTAACCGTACTTCCATTTGTAGGAATATTAGCTTGACCTTTGTTTCCTGATGTAGCAAAGTACTCACTAACAATAGGAGTAGCACCTTCTATCATTTCAATTCTAAACTCTTGTCTTGGAGAATTGTATCCATTCAAACTATAATCATAACCATAATGAATACTTTGTTCTGCATCGTAGTTAGCTGTCAATGCTAATTGAACAATAGTTAAAGGTTCGGAAGAAACACAGTTTGTTGTAATTTGAAGCGTTTCACCTACAGAAGATTGACCTGTAATAGTTATACTAGCTGTTGTTCTTAATGGGTTTTGTTTAGTAAAAGTAAACGAACCACTTTGAGTAACAGTTCCTGAAGAGGTTTCTTGTCCATCAAAATTTACAGTAATATTATATGACCCGCCTGAAACTACATAATCAATTGTAGATGTTCCTACATTAGAACCAAGCTCTACACAAAATACTTTTGCATTACCTTCTATAGAAAAATCATAACCTATAGTAAGACCACAGGAAACACATTCTGAAGACACAGGTAGATTTTTATCTGTAACTGTTAATATGTATTCATCATGGTAAGGGTCATATCCTCCTAGTTTTTGAGTGTTTATGTTAGATGTAAATAAATCTCTAAAGTAGCTTCTCATACCTGATGTAGATATAACAGATAGCTGTTCATTTTGATATGAGCCTCCTTTTAGCTGTAGTATAGCTCCACGTTTTTGGTCAGTAAAATATTTATTAAAACCAAATTGAGCAAAACTTTCAGGGTTTTCACTTATTCCATAATCTTCTAGTCTTGCTATCTGAGTACCTAATACTTCAGGTATTGATGTAATAGCTCCACCTGCTGCGGCATCAGATAATAAATTTTTACCCGCAAGTACATAAGATATTTTATCTTCTTGAAGAGTAAGTATATCTGTGCTTCTAGCATATAATTTTTGTATTGAACCAAATGATTCTTCTAAAGATTTGTAATTTACTAATCCTAAGTTAAATTCATTTAGCTTGTTTACATTGTTTTCATTATTGTATATACCACTATAAGTTAAATCAGCTTTTCTGTTTGCTTCTTTATAATCTTGTGAAGCAACAGCGGTTGCTCTTTCTCCAAGCTCAAAAGCTTTTCCTTTTATAGAGTCTTTTATCTTGTAACTTTCTGAACCATTTCCAAAACTAAAACAATTAAAGAAATCAGTTAATACAATTCCTGCTTGAGATATTGTTTGGTTGGCTACATTTCCTTGATGGAATCCATTTACAATAGGATATGTGGTAGGAGACTCAAAGAAAATATCAGGAGAAGTTTCATCAGGCTGAGTTTCAAAAATAAAAGTAGAGTCAGCTCTATATACTGTAACGTTAGCAGTTACATTTGAACTTGCACTTCCACCACCACAACCTTTGTAACTGCTTTGAATTGAAAGAACCATTTCATTCGTACTGCTATTTCGCTGAAACTCAAATACATAATTTGCTGTTTGTGGAGAAGGTCTTTCAAATGAAGTAACTAATTTAGGGGTAGGGCTGTTTGCGCCAAGAAGTTCTGTGGTGTAATTAGTATTACACTCACCCTCTCCTTGACTTAATAATTCAGCTACATTGTCTCCAATAAAAAAATCATACATATTACTATATGTTCTACTAGAAACTAAATCTAAATCAACAGTATATATTGCTCTTTCACAATTAGAAGAACATCTATTTTTGTAACCTCTTCTATATCCTTTAAAATAAAAACTTATTCTACTATTTTCAGGAACAGTATAATCTTCCCAAACTCCTGCAGAATCTTGTTTATTCATTGGATAAGTTATCCAAGGAAAATTTCTTGATTGTCTTGTGTTTGATATTTCTCCGGGAGCTATTACTGCATTAGAAATATTTGCAGTTGAAAAGCTCGTAGCGTTAAGTTTTATGTATACACCTGAAGGAACCTCAAGAGGGTCTCCACCCGCAGGATTTATAGGCTCAATAAAATCAGCCGGTTGTGCTTTTTTTTCTAAAACAGTAGTTAATGTTTTATTTGTTCTTGGTCCATTAACATCTGTTTTTACAATAAGAACGTCACCTTCTTCTACTTTGGTTGAGTTTTCTCCTTCAAGCAAAAAGTATGTGTCATTAGTTATAGGGTCTAAATAAGAAATATTACTAAATATAGTTTTATAAGAACCACCATCAGATTTAATTGCGAATTTATAACCTTTAGCCCAATAAGGAGGATTTTGAGAAGTTGGTATATTAACCTGTATTTTATTTTGAGTAACGGAAGATTCAGGAGGGGTACTAATAGTATTTGTATTACTAACCAATGCTGTTGTAGCTCTACTATACTCATCAACATATATCATTGAAACCTCATAACTTCTATCGCTATGCAAACTTTTAGGATTACCAACTGAATTATAACTAGCAGTTGGAACACCTGATATTTTATAGTACTCAAAAATAATATCACCTGAGCTATTTTGAAACTCCATAGCAATATTAGAAATTGTTACAAGATTTGCTGTCAAACTAACATTAATAGCTTGGTCAAGTTGCGTTATTCCACTTCTTTGTTTTTCATAACCTCCAAGTGCTGTTGGGATACCACAATTTACTGTGTCTGTAAAAGTAAATCCATTGCAAGAATCTTGAACACTTAATATGTTACCTCCTGTTATACCAATTACATTTACAAATTCATCTGATGTAACTAATTCATTTATATTATTGTACACTTTATTAATAGGAAATATAAGAGACACTATAATATCTTCTGATGTTTCAGTAGGAAGTACTGCTGCACCTACTGCATGAAAAGAATCATGCTCTAAAACATATTCGAAAGAAAGTTCTGCTCCTACTTCTGTAGGAAATATATCCGTAGGAATAGTAAATTGAAGAGCAGAATCTTGAATTACTGTACTATAATTACCAACAGTATAAGAAGTTGCTGCTTTATCTGTTGATAAATCTAAATCAGTTGCATCTATAGAGTTTAAAGACAAATTGTATCTTAAATCAAGAGCCTCACCATTAGAGTCTTTTAAATCATACCCATCTATATAGTTTCCATAAATTAATCTATTACCCATTAATGTTTGGGCTTTAGCTTTATGAGGAACATTATCATACAATCTCAATAATTCTGACTCAGGTAATACTGTAAATATTTTACTGTTACTAAAAGTAAAAGAATATTTTGTGTTGTCTGAATAACCTAAGTTTGATTTATTTATTTTTTCAATAACTTTAATAACATTGCTTTCAGCCTCTTTAAACAAAAGGTCAACACCTATAACCAATTTTCCTCCCGTGTTAAATGTTACGTCTACAGCATTATACTGATTAACCATACCATCGTTTACACCACTTTTTATAGAAGGTTTATAAGCTTTAGGGTTAAAAGCTATTTCACTCCAAGGTGAAGTCGCACTATATTCTCCGCTTTCATATAAATACCTATAAGCAAAAGAAATAAATCTTTCAGTTAAGAAGTCAGAGTTATTATTTACATTAGTCATAGCTAATGTAGGTGCTGTAAATGGAGGTTTTTTAATAACTAAAATATCCTCAGAAGAAAACCTATCTATATAGTTAGCAGGGTTCTCATAGTTATTTGTTGTATTAATAACCCTTGGAGGATTTAAGTTGTCTGTGAAAAACAACAAGTCATCAATTTTGTTTACACCTGTAATAAGATATTTAGGGTCAAAATTTAATGTAGTGTTTTGACCTCCACCATCATCAGAACTAATTACATGATATGCTAAGATATCTGAATTAGTATTGTATGATAGTATCATATCTATTTTACCTGTAGCTGAAGCTGAAAATGAGCTGTCATGCACAAACCAATATATAGTATCTTTTTGACTATCGTGTAGGCTACCTATACAAGTTGCACTATCACTTAGGTTTGTACCATTAAAATTAAGCATAGTCAAAGAAGTGTTTCCTAATGCATTCTCTACAGAACCAATTTCAGAAGCTTCAGTAGAACCTAATCTTACATTTAATGCATCTACATACTGACCGTTAGGAACAAGTCTCTCATCGACACTTTTGTTCATCTTACCGGCAACAAAATTCTTTTGAATATCCGCCATATTACTTTATCCACTTATCTCTTCCTCGAAGATTCATTAATAGTCTTCCGGGATGAATATTACTAATTCTAATTTTTGCATTTCTTAAAAGAGCTGTCTTGCTTTTACGTGCTCTATTTACTATGTACTCTTGTACACCAAGTTTACTATTTAAAATAGCGTACTGAATATAAGCATATACATAATCTTCAAATAATTTATTTACAGTTATTAAACTGTTGTCTCCACCTTCCATACCATCTGATACATATTCCACAACAACAACTTCGTCATCAAGAGATGAATCAAAGTTTATAACACCTGCTTTAGAGTCTATTCTAAATGTAGGATTCATATTTGCTGTCTCGGTATTTAATCCAAATCTAGCACCTATCTCAAAATCAAAGTACCATCTGCCATCATAGTTATATCCATACTGATTATTGTATGGGCTATTACTATTTAAGTACATTGTTTTTAGTTGTTTAGTTATTCTCAAGGTATCAAGCTCAGAAGTTGTTGATTCTATATTTCCTTCACAATCAAACAAAATCTTTCCTTGACTATTTTGAAGATAACTAGAAGCTCCATTTGCTTGAATGTTTTCACCACAAGGCATAAGAACTCCATTTCTTAAAACAGATATTCTAACCCAATTAACATAATCACTAGGAAGAACAAATCTAAACTCATCATCTAGTTTTAGTTCTAAAACTTTAATCTCTTTAAAAGCGTCATAGTTTAATTCTTGAACAGCTCTTTTTGCATGAAACAAAACTTTGTATTGTTCCTCGTTATTAATTAAAGAGTGATTGCCACTGTACATTAACATAAAGTTATTTACAATGTCTTCTAGACTAACGTATTGGTATGAGCCCCAATTTTTATTTGTTGGAGCATTACCTTCGTTTTCGTAATATTGATATTCACTTAAGTATGCCATTATCTTTCATCGTTATTTTCTTGTTGCTCTTGAGCAATTCCAAAATTAGTTACTGTATTTTCTCTAATAGATACACCTGCATATTGTAAAATTTTATTTACTAAATCGGGTTCATAATCTGCCGGCAACTCAAAATCTTGATAAGTACTTAGTGATGGATTAAAAAGAGGTGCTCCATTAATTAAACCACTATATGTCCAATTAGGTACTTTAGGGTATCTTATGTAATTTAATTCTATTACATCTCCAAGTCCTGTAAAAGCACTAAGAGGATAAGCTTGTAAAATATTTTCCTTTAAAATGTATGCAGGAAACTGAACAGTAGGAGCTGTTAAGTTAGAACTTAATAATCTTTTTATTTTATTTGCAGATATTTTTTCTACAGTTTTATTGCCATAGTATACATCATTGATAAAGTACCAATCATCAGGTAAAATATAATTATTTTGAGCAACATTTTGTGGGGTATTAGAAGTATTAAAGTACTCTATAACTTCAGCTAAAGATTTAGATATATTTGCATACCCTGTTCCTGATTGCCTTGCGTTTTCTTTATTAATTTGATAATTGTATTCGTAAAATACATCTTCAAATAAATCTAATTGAGCTTGTTTGGCAAATAGATTAAAGTCTGAAGGAGATAAGTACCCATAGTTGTTTTTGTTTAATACTGATAAGACAGTATTTCTTACAGAGTTTATCATTGTTATTATTTTTCTACAAAGATAACTAAAAAAAAAAGAGGCATCTCAGTTTCCTAAAGTGCCTCTTAATATAAATAATTATTGTTGTTACTCTAATTTTGATTCCAACATTTTTAATGCTTCAATTCCATCATCGCTTTTCAAAAAAGAAGCTACGATATAAATAGGGTCTTCTCCATAAGGAATAGTTAGCATTTTCTTTTTATTAGAAGAGGTGTTATAAAATACATCCTTTCTATTATTTCTAAATGACAAAATGTTTTGGTCAAAGAACAAAGCTACTTTGCCTTGAAGCTTTAACATAGGGTCATTAATTGCATTCATAAAAGAATGCGGGTCTCTTTTTGCAAAAATTAAAATATCTCTTTTAAGTTCTGAAGTTGTAAACTTACTAATATCATGTCCAAATAAAACTCTAGATAATGTTTCTACTTGTTCTATGTTTAGTTTTCTAGCTTCAATCAAAGCATCAACTTCTATATTTAAAATCTCAACTTCTTTAGATGCATCTTTTTCATTATCAACTTCAACAAATACACTTCCGTTTTGAGGGTGATAGTGAAGAAACTCCTGAAGGACAGGATTGTTTTTAGGAACAAACAAAAACCCATCTTCAAAAACAATAGGTTCTAAAATTGCACTTCCATCTTGCTCATCTTCAAAAGGTGTTTTTTGATTAACAGAATATCTTAAAGGTTTGTTTACTCCGCTTTCAGTATCGAAATATAACAATGGAGCTCTTCTGCTGTTTCTTGAGGGTAACATATAACTTAAAGGAGCTATTTCTTTTTTAAGTTTATACGATTTGTCTTTGGGTGTTTTTACTTTTTTCATTAGATAAAATTTAAAATTAAAATTAAAATAAAAAAGGGAGGAGTTACCCTCCCTTTAGTTTTACTACTTACTAGTTTTTGAACAAGAAGAAGTTGTTTGCACCTAGAGTACATACTGCTCTTTCAGAAAGGAAGTGTACTTCCATTGCATCCAAATCAGAGTTTCTTGCCGCTCCGGCAGAACCTGTAATCCAAGTTTTGTAACGTCTATCTTCAGTTTCAGAAGCTCTGTATCGAACGTGCAAGAATGGTCTCTTAGCGTTCTTTCCAAGTACTTGGTCATATACAGTTGTAGAACCTGCAGGAACTAAAAGTCCGTTGATAGCTCCACCTGTAATTCCACCACGCATTGTTGGGTCATTCAAGTATTTCCAATCTGACTTGTAGAAGTCATATCCTCTACGGAATCCTGAGAATCCTAAGTTCAAAGCCATATCTTTATCATTGTCAAAAAGACCATAAGAAGAACCACCTGACCCATAAGAGTTTTGAGCAGCCAACATATCGTCAATGTCAAATGAAAAATCACGGTTTACAAAAAGAACATTCTCTTCGATAGAACCTTGCTTATCTAGTCTTGAGATAATAGCATCGAAATCTTCTAGTGTGGCAGGGTTTCCACCTCCAAATACATTTCCTCTGTTGTTCACAGTGTAGAAAATACCTTCAGAACCTTTGTTCCCTACGTCACCACCTGCAGCGATAGCTCCTGAACCTACTTCAGCAGGTACTGCTTCAACCATTGCAGTCTCAAGATAGTCGTCAAAACGCAATCTTGTTTCGTGCTCAGACTTCAAGTACCACAAGAATCCTGATGCTCCATTTTCAGTTGTCACTTCAATCCATCCGATTTGAGCCATATCAGAACCTGATACTGCATACTTATCTTTGATGATGATTGGAGAGTTTTCGAAGATGAAATCATCAGCTTCCAAAGAACCTACCATTCCGTTAGTTCCTTTTTTAAATTCAGAACCATAAATGAATACAGAAACAACTACTGCGTTTGCAAAAGTTTGTCCTCCTGCTTCGTAGTATGCTACGTCAAAAGTTCCATTTGCTGTATCTACAGAAGTAACAATACCTTTGTTACTGTTTGTAGAATTAATAGAGTTGTCAGAAATCATTACTGTTTGACCTACTCTAATTGCAATTTGACCTGCTCCTCCTGAAGGCTGAGTTGCAGGAACTAATGTATCTGCTACAGTAATAGTAGCTGTATCTGCTCCTGCTACAGAAGCTGAAGTACAGTTTACATATTTAGTATGCAAACGACCTTGCTCTGCCCATTTGATAAGGTCAGAGTTAGAAGGAAGCTCTGCTCCTACTAGACGCAAGAAAGAACTTACGCTTCTGTTTCCGTAACGCTCAAATTCTTTTTCATAAGTATCAGGAAGATACTGATTCAAGAAGTTGAAGTCAGTGATGTAATTTGTTGATAAGGGTACTTGTTGAGCTGAAGGCTGCAAGTCGAAACCCGGTGTGCTTAATACTGCCATTTTTTTTTAGTGGTGAGCCACTACCTTTTTGTTGTTAATTAATTATTTTTTACTTCTAATCTTTAAGCCTCTGCCTGAGTTATTGCTTAAAGCTTTGATTTGCATTCCACCTTTACTAACTGTTTCGGGAGCTTTTCGCATAGTCATGTTTATGTTTTTAGCCTTGCGAGCATCTCCTTCAATAGCATCTGATTTACCTTGTTCATAAAAGAACTTAGCAAACTTGTCAGGGTTCATTGCTACCGACAATGCTTTATGATATCCTGCGGCATCAGTCATCAAACCTTCCTCATTCATAAACTTATTTATAAAGTTCATTGGTGTAGAGTTTGATTTCTTTAACTCCTCAGCATCTCCCGGATTAAAAGTTACGTTACTCTCTCCTATTTTGAACTCAAAACCTTTGAACTCAGAAGAAAAAACCTCGTTAGTTTTACTAGTAAACCACTCGGATTTTTTTAAGTTAGTCTCTTCTACCGTTTTTGCATTATCTAAATACTGTTGATAAGCTTTTAATTTTCCATCTACTTCAGGAGAACTAGCTTCCTTTGTCGACTCGACAGGTTGCTTATATGTTTCCTTTTGTTCGTTGAAAAACTTTTTAGCTTTGGCAACAATTCTTTTCTTTTTTAATTTAGCCTTTTTAATATCTGACTCGTCATCTAAATCTTCATCATATCTATAGTCATCCATTATAGCATCTACGTCTTCTGCATCAATGGCTTCATCTGTAGCCAAAAAATATTCAGACAGTAATGCGTCTTCGGGCATATCGTCAAAATTTCTCTGAAGCTTAACGTAATCATTAATGCTTCTACCTGTTTCTTTCTTAAACTTAAAGTAAGCACTTACATCTTCAGGTAATTCTTCAGACTCTTTTCTTTCTTCAAGTAACTCTTCAAAAGAACCAATTTCTTTTTGATACTTATCTTTTATAAAAGACAAAACCCTTTCTTCATTTATTTCTAAATTAGTAGATGGTTCTTCTTTTTTATCTTCAACCTTTTCAGCTTGAGATTCTTGAACAGTTTCCTCAACAGATTCATCTTCAAACTGTTTATCATGCTTTTCAAGCAACTCTTTTTCTATTTGTTGAGTTCCTTTTTCCTCAACAGGATTTACTTCTTTTACTTTTAATTCCATTTGATTATAATTTTTACAAAGTTAATATTAATTTAATTATTTTTTTTAGCTATCATCTAGGTTCAAACTCTGCTAAATCAAACCCATCCAAACTATCTTCGTTAGACTCAAACCTTTGAGGTGGAAGATTATTTTTTCTTTGATTAATTAAACTTGACTGTTCGGTATTTGCTTGAGAAATTCTATCTGATTTTGCTTTTTCTCGTTGTTCCTCTCTAGACTGCAAAGCATTTTCACTAACATTTCTAAGTTCTTGATTGTATGCAAACTCTTGTTTCATTAAGTTTGCTTTAAGCATAGCCTCGTTATTCATTTTTTCAATTTCAAATGCTATTTCTGCTTGTTTAATTTTCATCTTAGACTGAGTTTCCATTTCAATCTTTTGTATTTCAGAACCTGATTTCATTTGCTGTAACTGCTGTGCTTGTTGAGAAGCCATAGCCTGTTGTTGCATTTGAAACTTTTCATCTCTTTCCTGCTTCTTAATTCTTTTAACTTTAAGAAGTTGGTTAGCCATTTTTAAATTTCGAAGCTCTCTAATATCTATAGCATCCTCTAGATTTATATCTCCTTTAGATAAAGCCATATTTATATTTGCTTCTAGCTGTGCTCTTTCTTCTTCATCCGGAGCAACTTCAATAAATATTCCAAAGTCATAAATATATAAATCACTAATTTGATTTAATATTGATACATTGTATTTCCCGATTTGGTTTATAAACTCTTCTTTAAAATCTGAGTATTCAAGAATATCTGAAACTCTAAGAGCTAAAGCTTCTGCCATTGTTCTATACATATACAGACTTCCATCTAGTATGTGTCTAGTTGCTGTATTAGAACTTAGTGCTGCTAACTTCTGAACACCAACTAAAGCATCGGGGTTAGGGGTACTAGCATCTCTAGCCTCATTGAGACCTGTCACTTGTCTAATCATATTTAAGTAATGATTATAATTAGTGATAAGCATTTGAGTCTTACTTGCTCCTGAGTTTGAGTTTAGTTCTTTAATAGGAACTTTACCTTGGTTGTACTCTCCATCTCCCGTGTAGCTTCTACCAATAACACTACCTGTTTGGAAGTAAAGTCTTAATGCGTCTTCAGGATTGTATGCGTTACCTGTGCCCAAGTCTACTTCATTCAATCCATCTGCATCAATATATACACCATCCGGCACTGTTCTAGATATAACTTGCTGAAGTTTCAGATGAGTCATCTGAATTAAATCTGCAAAAGGAATCATTCTTCTAACTAAAGACTCTACATTTCCTTTATACATTCTAGGTGCAACCGCAACATAGTTAGGCATTGCGTGTTGACTTGCCGACTTAGGTCTTACCATGTTCTCAGCCATTTCCCATTTAAGGATAATGTTTGTTCCCATAACCATAATACCTTCATACCAAACATCAATTGTTTTAGACACTTTTTCAAAATTGTTTTCTTCCATCATTTCTGTTGGAGGATTAAAAGTATCATCTTTCTCAATTACTTTAGAACCACCACCTTCTGTAACTTTCTTTTTGTAAACAAAAGTTTTGGTAGTTTTATAATTAAAGTACAAAAGAGTAACAGTGTCTCTAGAAAACAAACTATCTTGATAGTGTTCAGCAACATTGAAATAGTCATACCATGATTGGCTATACTTTGATATTTCTTCTAAATCAGAATTAGTTAAACTTTGGTCTATCTTCATTAACTCTGTAACTCCAACAGTTTTAATTTCACCCCAATAAAAACAATCTTTAAAATGTGGGTCTTCTGTATAACTATACACTACGTTTGCAGGGTCTACATAAGAAACTTTAACTCCATCCCCTTGAAGGAACTCGTGCTTACCTATAGCAATACCTAATACACTTAAATCGTAGTCATATCTTTTTCTTAAATCTATATAGTGGTTGTCATCTAGCAAAGTATTAATCGCCTCTTCCTCTGCTATTTCAATTGCAGGTTTGTAGTTTAGCTGCATATATAAAGACAACTCTTCATCATTAGCAGGAAGTTGGTCCGGTGCTACTGTAAAAGGGTCTACTCCAAACTTTTCTTGGATACTAAGCAACTCATTTTTAGCAGCCATCTGACCTTCAACCATATCCTGATACTTGCTTCGTTTAGCTTGAGACATTGCATCTTGTGCATAAGCTCCAACTTTAAACAACCTATCAGACATTCCATTTACAACAATATCTACAAACTTTGGAATAATAGGAACGGGTGTCCAATCTAAATTCATGTAAGATAAATCTCCATCAACAGCTAATTCATTTTTATACTTAGCCACTGATTGCTCTCCACGAGCATAAAGCCTAAGCCGATTAAATTCACCCCACTGATTGTAGAACCTACATTGACTACCATCCTTTTTAAACCATTCGTATTGAATAGCTTGACCCACCATTAATCCATATTGGTCAGTTGCTTTTTCTGAATCTGTAGCGAACTGATTTGGAAACCCTGCTGAGTCAATATTTATTTTTATATCTTCCATTTATTTATAATAATTGACTTGTTCTTCCTGAGTTACTATATCTTGCAAAGTTAAGACTAATTTTTGACTCTTTTTTTTGAGGAGTATATAAGTGTTTTTGATTAGCCATTATAGCTAATCCTGAACTTATAGTTGCATCAAATTTTGTTCTATTACTAATATCAAACTTTGCCCAATCTTCTAGAGTTCTAATAAAAGGCATTGTACCCATATCAGCTTCTAAGCTATCTGAGTTGCTTTCATCTATATTTAATCCTATGTGATTTTCTATGTAAGACTCAATAGCGGCTGCGTGAGCCTGCTTTACGTCTTCAGATGAGTTAGGTATACCCCCTAGTTCTCTTTCCGTCTTAGATAGCTTATTATAAGCTTTATCGGGTCTATTCATACTAAACCCCCTGTATCCTCTATTCTTAAAATGATAGAGTAGTCTTGGCTTGTTGTTCTCACAAAGTATTGGCATCCCATAAAAAATACAAGCCATCAATACTTCTTCAAAAAATATTTCTGCGGTTTGAGGTCTAGCTACATATTCTAAAAAGAAAGCGTTACTAGGAGCATCATCCATATTAAACTTAGTCACACCGTGTAATGCTCCGTTAGAACCTCCCCCACCAACTGTTCCTGATATATCGTAACTATCACAGCCGAAAGAACCTATGTGTTCGTTTCCGGGATATTTAATACCGTTCTTCGTTATTATTCTATTCTGTAAACTTTTCTTTGGTCTCCAACCAATATTAAATCTACCGTGCTTATCAGGTCTGAACACAACCTCAGTATCTTTGATTCCGTTCTTCCAATAAAACGAACCCCTAGTTATGTGATGTTCTTGTATTAAAGTTTCGTTGTAATCTATCTGTTGATATATCTTAGTTAGATTAAATAAAGATTGTTTACTTTCATCTCTAAATGCGTGTGACTCTGTTCTAGGAAACTGACGATAAAATTCATTAAGAGCATCAGGGTCATCTTTTAAAGAATCAACTTCTGCTTCCCAATAATCTACAGCCCCTTGATTAATCATTTCTCCATCTACACCTAGTATATGTTTCTTGGGTTTATTTAAAACGGGCATTCCGTATCTATCTATAAAGCCCTCCATGTTTTGCTCCATAGGGATAAAAAGTGAATATAACCCGCTTTTAGTTTGACCATTTGAGTTTCTTGTTCCCACATTGGAGTCTTCATATAACTTTTTAAAGTTACCTCCTCCTTTTTCTAAAGCATTTGATGTTGAACCCATCATGCACTTTCCAATAATTTTACTACCTAATCTTAAACAGGTTTTAGTAACTCGCCAATTGTTTAATATATTATTTGGTTTTACCCACTTACCACTTTCATCATGCACTAATAACAATAACTTTTCTCCATCATAAGAGTTGTCATCTGTATTCTTCCAATCAATAGTTGTATCCAACCCTGTCATTTCCTCAGAGTCAACCTCGTGCATATTTTTTTTAGTAATCTTAGAAGCAGGTATTCTAAATGCTAGTTCTGTTTTTGGTTTATCCATACCATCTTGAACAGGTTTGAAAAAGAAAGGTAATCTGTTACATATTGGAACTACCTTGTCTGTAAACATTTTTTTAGCATCCGACCCTGTCTTTGAAAGTATTCCGACCCTTGCATCTTTTGCTAATGTTCCTGTGTTAGCACACTCATTAGAGCCCATAAAAGAAAAACCGGAACGTCTAATCTTTAAGTAAGTCATTCCAAAACTTCTCTTGTCAGCTTTACAGGCTTCCCAAAAAATCCAAAATATTCTATTAGCTTCCCTAAAGTCAGGGTATCCAACATCTATACTTGACCACTGAAGATACATATAGTGAGAACCTGTAATGTAGGTTTTAACTCCATTGTTCATAAACCAAAACCCATCTTCTCTTTTGTCGAACTCATTTTCAATGTAATCTACCCATCTATCCTTAAAAGCAGTAGGCATTTCATTCCATTGAAATATGGATTTTATTTTTGAAAGTTCATTTGGCAATTCATGTCTTTCCCAATACTGATGTTGTTTTTCTTTGTGTCTTTGAAGACACTCTTTGGAGGTAAGAGGTAAACCTATCTTTAAACCGGAAATCTCTATAACATCTCCAAGCTTTCCTGTTTTAGATATAATAACTAAATCATACTTTTCATTATAGCCATACACCCAACTACTATTCCTGTTCTTGTTAGTGATAACATTCTTAGGAACATAATTAGGTACTACTCTGTATAATTTATTTTGACCTACGTTCTGCAAATCCTTGGTTTGTATGTTTTATATTACCTCCCTTTTCTAATAGCTCTAAAGCTTCTTTCTCCGTTTCTATTCTATTAAGTATTTCAAATGCGTCAAATATAGCAAGCTTCTTAGTTGCTGCTGCATTCTTTAATCTATCAGCAGCCAACTCATCTTCAGGGTCAGGCTTAATGATATCTTCTTTTGCAACTTTAATTAGTTGCTTCACAGCTCGCATACCTGCCTCTATAATTTGTTTCTTTAATTCGTTTGATGTCATAATATTTTTTTTAAAAACAAAACTTGAATTAATCTACAATTTTTTTTCTTTCCGAAATTTTTTATTAAATTTCTAGAGTGTTTTAACTTAGAGTCAAATATAAACATAGAATTATATTCTCCGTAATTTACTATAGACTTTTTATTTAATTCATTATATATTGTAGTTCCGTATTTCTTAGGGTGATTTTTATTAAGATATAATATTATAGTTTTATCACCCATCATTTCATCGGTGTGTATGTAGTTAGGCTCTTTTTGATTTACACAAGACTGTCGAATAAAATTGTAAGAGACATCATAATCAGGGAATATAAGTTTTACAAAATCATACGCTTCATCTTTTTCTCTAGGCTGTATATTTTTAAATATATTTTTTCCATCATGTATATCTACAAAGCCTTCTTTATATATATCCTCAACATATTTATCGGGATTTTTTAAAACATCATTAAACTTTATACAAATCACAATACAGCAACTATGTTATTAGTAAACATTCTAAATAACTTCTCACCATCTACCATAAACTCATACTCGCTTTCAGGTTGAAATATAATTTCACACCCTGTATTAATTCCAATACTTTCAAGTTGACTATTAGAATATTTTATTACCCCATGAAGAGGTTCTTCTTTTATTCCTTTATAAAGATAGGAATCTTTAACGCTAGTAGGTTTAACAAAGCAATACTTTCCTACAGAGTTCCAACCATCTTTATTTTTATACATATAAAATTGTAGGTCATCTATAAGAAACAAATCATCTTTAAAAAAACTCTTACCACTTTTTCTTCTGCCACGCATATCATTGTAAAACTTAAATACGTTGTGGTGGACTAAAAGTATATCTCCTTTTTTAATAGGTCCGTTATATCCTATGGGGGTTTCCACAACCTCTGCTTCTCTGTTAGATGCTTTGTGGTTTTCTTCTGAAGTATTAATTATTATTTCTAATCCGGCAATGTCTTTTGTATTGTTGTACCTTTTACCATTGACTGCACGAACTATAAAATCCGTTGGTGATTTCATTAAATAAAATTTATATTATATTCGATTGACACAGGAACTGTGCTGCTAAAAGACTTCCAAAGAAAAACTTCTTCGTCTTCATTCTCTATGTATATTAGAAAATTATTATTATTTGAATCTTGTGTTATTCGGTGAATTGTATAGTTACCACCTAATACTACTTGATTGATTAAATAATGCATCGCTCCTGATTTATAATCAGGACCTACTGAAATTTTTCTAATATCCATTATATTTTATTTTTTTGGAATCGTAACGTCTCCTGTCTTTATATCTATAACAGCATCTGCTCCGTATTTCTCAATTAAGTCTGACTCTACTTTACTTAGTGAAGATTTATGCTCGTCTAACTTTTGAAGTAATCCGTACTTTATAATCTCTACATCAGCTATTTCGTTTTTTAATTTTAAAAACTTAGTGTTGATAGTTCTAATGTTTTCTAATTCTTCTTTACCTAATTTCATTTTGATTGTTATTTAATTACCACATTGAACTTATGTTCTCGTATTCTTTTCTAGCATTAAAGCTAGGACAGTCTTTATCTGAAAAATCTCTATGACCGTATATTTCTATTGATGGATATCTTATTTTATAAAACTCCAACATATCTACTAAAGCAGATTTTTGTTCATCGGTTCTAGTGTCTCCACCTTTTCCACCTACGTAGGCTATTCCTATAGAATTTTTATTATGACCTTTGCAATGTGCTCCTGCTTTTTCAATAGGTCTTCCTTCGTGAACACTTCCGTCTAGTGAAATTACTATATGGTATCCAATATCTGACCAACCTCTTTCTTTAACGTGCCATCTTCTTATCTCATCTACTGAGACATCTCTCCCTTCAGGAGTGTCAGTGCAATGAACTATTATTTTATTTATATCTCTAATGGCTATTTGTCTTTATTTAACAAGTACCATTTTTGTATTGTATACCCAATGGTTAATCCCAACAATACTATTTTTAATATTACATCAATATCTGTAAGAGACATAGCAAAACCCGCTATACTCAAACTGTATAATTTTATGTCTCCCATATCAATCATTCGTAATTATATAATTAATAATTAAAGAGTCGTTCCAAGTATTGTTTTGTGTGTATTCCATATTAAGATATTACTCCTTGTGTATTATACCAATAAGCTGCGTCTACATCTAAATCAAATGTTCCACCTCCACTTGTTGCATTTTCAATAAGCAAATAATTTACATTTGTGTCCATAGAACCAACCGCAGTTAATCCACTATTTACTAACGTGCTTAAAGGAACTTCAATAGAGTGCCATTTTCCATCTCTGTCAAATGTGTAGCTCGTTGGGTCGCCTGTTGCACCTACAATAAAACTACCTATACTTGCACCTGCACCTGCTAATGTAATTTTAAAAGAGTTGTTTTGAGTTGCTCTAAATGCAATGTGAAACACATAGTCGTTTGTAAGTGCTAAAATAAAAGAAGGTATGTAGTTATAGAATCCACAACCCCACCAACCTTGATTGTAGTTGGCTTGAATTGAAACCCAACCTGTATCAGCAGTTCCATAAAAACTTTTTCCTGTATAAGCTTTTGGAATAACTGTTCCTGAAAAAAGGTTAAAAACTCTTTGATTGTCATTTATCCACCACTCTCCTGCAATTCTTCCTCTAAGGAAGTCACCTCCAATTTGCTCCAAGATGTAAACATAGTAGTTGTTCTTAAACATCTCTTCACCTATCGACCAAGTGTTCGAATTTAATCCAATACCTGCACCTACTCCTACACCCGCTGACATATTACCAAAGAGCTATAATAGAACCTGCTGTAGTTCCTGTTGCGTAAACTTGTAATACTTGAACAGGTAAAAAAGTTCCTGTTGGAACTCCTGTAAACACAACTGTGTCTCCACCTGCTGTTTTTACTTTTAGGTTTCCTGCAAGACCTATGTACAGTATACATCCATTGTTACCTCTTCCATTTTCATTAGAGGCACTTGGAATCTCTAGTGTGTCACTAGGAGTTACATCTGCAGCTCTACTAGTTTGTAATTTTTGATATGCCATTATTGTCTATTTTTGTTCGTTAGTTTCTTCTTTTTCTATAAGCTTTTGAATTTGAACTTCTTTATATTCTTCGTAAGCTTCTTTTATTTCTTTTGTCCAAACTTCTTTAGCTACTGCCGCAACTTCAGGTTCTAATTCTTTTTCTGAATCAGGTGTTAAAACATAACGATAATTTTTACCGTTTACAGTTTCAAGAACTTCTAATGTATTGTATAGACTTTCTAATACTTTTACTTTTATTTGTTTTTCCATAATTTTTTAATTAGTTTTAAGATATGATACTGTTCCTGTAAAAATTAATGAATCAACATCTCCCGAAGGAATGGTGATTAACATGGTATCAGTTAATTTTTTACTGTACTTAGGATTTGCTGCCTCTTGAAAGGTCCAACAAGCACCTGCCGCTACTACTCCGGGTCCACCTGTAAACTCCTCTTTAGCATTACCTTGCCATTGTCCAACTGTATGAACAAGTGGTTGAACAAAATTGTCAAACCCCGGAGCAATTGTAAAAGGTAATGTAACATAAGGAATCAAAACCGTTCCGGTTTGTTTGGCTATACTAAAAGATGAAATAACAATTTTATAATTAAAAGTAACTATTCCATTTACTACAACGTAGCTTCCGTACTGTTCATTATAAGTTACCTGAGAAAATCCGCCCGTTCCCAAAAAGGCTACTTCAGGAGCGTGCAACCCTGTTTCAATTGCTGAGCCTATAATCTCACTTACAGCTACAGAATCTCTTCCTGAGTTTAATAAGGATGACCCCAAGTTTTTGGTTGGTATATCTGCACGTACAATGTGCACTTTGTCTGTTAAATTTACTGCCATTTTTTTTGTTTTATTCTTTTAAGTATGGAAACTTTCTGTTAAGAGAGTCTCTTCTAGCTGCACATCCACAGGACTTTCCTGTAACCTCTGCAACCTTTTCAACAACAGCTTTTACACCTGTCGCCTTTGTTATTTTTTCAATTGTGTCTCCTAGACCTCTAGACTTCTTTACCGTTCCCATTTTATTTTATTTTACAATTACAAGTTTTTAAACTACAATCACAAATCTTATTTGAAATGTTTACTTTCAATCTGTCTAGTAAACCGTTCCATTTTTTAGAATTAGATATGTTAAATTTAATAATTTTTTTCCCTAATTCAATAAACAATTTTCCCATATTTTTCTACAAAGATAATAATATATTTTTTAATACTTCCCTCTTTTACTTGCAGGAGAACTTTTGGTAGAACCTCCCTTACCTGCCCATAGCTTTTTACAGGACCAATAACGTGCAGTAAGCTTGTTAGTAGCTGTGCTGCATTTATGTCTAGCCTTAAAAGATTTACGTGCAGCAGCACTGTAGTTGTGCCCATAACCGGAAGCACCAAAGTGTATTAGTTTTTCTTTACCACCGCTACAAGCTTTTACCATTTTTTTCTTTCCTGCTCTGTCGCTTTTTTTTACAACATTGCATTTCATTCTAGACTTGTTTGCCATATTAATACATTTTCTTTTTAACTACTTTCTTTTTTATTTTTTTAGCATAAGCTTTTGCTGCTTTTTTTCCTTTTTCTGTATAAGAGAATTTCTTTTTTCCTACTGTTGGCATAATATTATTTATTACGTTTTAATGATGATGTTTTTTTACCCATGCCGACTCTTTTCTTTTCGGCTACCGCTTTCTTCTTTTCAGAAGATGACATTTCCTTCCAAGTCTTAGGAGTACCACCACTAACTCTTTTGCTAGGTCTACACTTTTTAACTGACTTGTTTTTAGAAGAACCGCAAGGATTCCCTTTTTCGTCTGTCCATTTCTCTTTGAACCAACGCTTAAGGTTAGCTCCTTGTTTTGTTTTTCTTACAGCCATTACTTTTTGGATTTAGCTTTTCTGCACTTGGCAATAGCTCCACTAGCATAAGCTGATGGAAAAACTTTGTACGATTTCTTCACCTTGTAGTAACAAGAATCTTTATTGCTTTTTTTTCTTTTCATTGAATTGTTTTCCTAAATTTCCCAAACCTGCCAAACCTGCCAAACTTGCCAAACCTGCTATTTTTGTACTAGAATTTTTTTTATTTTTTTTTGCAATAGCATTAACAAGTTTATCAATATCCTTATTCTTCATAGGGATTTTATCTTTGTCTTTATTTTTCATCTTAAAATATTTAGTACTTTTGTACAAAGATACAAATTTAATTTAATGTTATATAAACACACACCCTCTTCAGATTATTTGAAGTATTGGAAAGTAATCCGTTACTTTATAAAGGCTAAGTACAAGGTTTCAACAGGAGAGCTTGATATGCTGCTATTCCTTTACTCGGAAAGCTATTTTGATAAAGATAAATTCTCAGAGTACAATGAGATTTTTAGTTGGAACGAAAAGCGTTTTGACGAACTAAAAGCAAAAGGTTGGATTGAGGTCTTTCGACCAAGAGATTATAAGAGAAAGAAAAAAGCCATATACACTTTGTCTTACAAAACAAAGCGTATGATTGGCTCTATGTATAAAAAATTAAGTGGGGAAGAAATCCCTGAGAGTCCTAGTGCGAACCCTATATTCTTAAAGAACGTATCCTATACAGATAAGGTATACAAGAATATGATTATAGAGATGAACAAGTTTATAAAACAACAACGACATCTCTCTCAAGAATAATTGTGTGCTGCTCATCATTTAATATCATAGTAAATCCTGCGTGTGCATCGTAATAGATTACGTCACCTTCTTTGATTACTGAAACCTCAGTACCGGGTTTTACTACCTCACCTTTCTTGTATCTCATGTCACCAACATCGGCTGCGGATAATAACAATCCGGAGGAAGTTTTTACCTCCTCCTCGATTGTCTTGATTGCAATATATTTATTAATTGGCTTCATATTACTTTGTAATTTTTATGTATATAAATCGGGTTGCAAAAATTAAAAATAATAATCCTACTACAGGGCTGTCAATTACTTTACAGAAAGACTGAACCGTTCTTGTAAATCCGAACATTGAGCCAACTGTAAATCCAATTGCAAATGTAATTAGAACATGGCATATTTTAGCTAATACAAAAGCAAGTAGTCCCGCCCAAAATCCTTTTTTTAATCCTGTTGATTCTTCCATATTTTTATCTATTTTATTTATTAAATCTTCTTTTACTATCATAACTACTCAGTGTCATAAGTTCGTGCCATTGTGATAATAGCATTTGTACTAAGTAATGTTACTGCTACAGATACTGCATTTTGTAGTGCACTCTTCGTAACTTTCATTGGGTCTATTACACCCATCCTTATCATGTTACCAAATTTTTCACTAGCAACATTATAACCTTCACCAAACTTTACATCCCACTCAGGGTACACATCATTAATGTGATATCCCGCATTGTCAAGAATCTGCATAACGGGGGCTTGCAATGCGTTACCTAAAATTGCGTAAGCAATTTTTTTATTTTTATTTTCAGTTTGTTTTTTCAGAATCTGTTGACCGATATACATCAGCGACACACCTCCTCCCGGAAGGATACCTTCTTGCATAGCAGAACGTACTGCACAAACAGCATCGTCAATCCTGTCAAACAACTCTTTCTGCTCTAGGTCTGTCTGACCACCAACCTTAATTACACCAACACCACCTGTCAATGAAGCGATACGTGACAAGATAAACTCCTTGTCAGCAACTCTACTTGCGTTCTCGTGGCTATCCCATAGTTGTTTTACTCTCTCGTCAATCTCATCTGAGTGATTGTCGTCTTTTAAAATCACAGTCTGTGACTTTTCTACAATAACCTTTGGTGCGTGACCTAAATCATCAAACCCCATTAGTGACAAATCATCACCTGTCTTTTCTGAAAAGTATGTAGCTCCTACCGAGATGGCGATATCTTGCATTAATTCGTGTTGTTTATATCCGAACTGCGGGGGAGTTATACTACATATCTTCAAATTGTTTTTCATAACGTTAGCCGCCAATGTGTTTAGCACATTAGTTGCACACGGTGCAATAAGAAGAAGCTTCTTGTTCTCAGCAATGATTGGTTTAAGTACGTTCTCAATCTGAAGTATGTTTGTTATCTCAGCATCAGATACCAAGATATGAACATCCTCTAAGATACACTCGTCTTTCTTTTGGTTGTTAATGAACAGAGGAGAAGAGTAACCTCTCTCTACCATAAGTCCTTTGGTTGTGGTATAAGTTGTTTCTGAGCTGTCAGATTTCTCTACCGTTACAATCCCATCCTTACCGACCGACTTGTATACGTCAGATATAATACGACCCACCTTAGCGTCATTGTTCGCAGAGATAGTCGCAACGTCAAGTAACTTTGAGTCAGTTACACTCTTGCTTTTCTTTTTCAATGTCTTTACGACCTGCTCAGTCTCACTAACAAGCTCACGTAAAATCTGCGTGTTGTTTACACCATCACCAAGATGAATGTGACCCTGCTCGACAAGAGCCTCGGTAAGCACAATAGCTGTAGTCGTTCCATCACCGGCAGAGCTAGCTGTTCTATCAGCAGCCTCCTTCATAATACGTACCGCAAGATTCTCAACCGGGTCTAACAAGTCAACCGCTTTAGCGACCGTAACTCCATCCTTAGTTACCGTGATTCCTCCTGTATGATGTTGTGATTCAATAAGAACTGTATTACCTCTAGGACCGAGGGTGCTCTTTACTGCGTTAGCAATCTTTTCGATTCCGGCTTTTAGTTTAACTCTACCATCTTCACCGAACTTTAAGTCTTTAGGGGTGAACCCCATTTGATTATTCATAAGTATTAGATTTGATTTATTTGACAAAGATAGTATTTTTTATTTAATACAGCAAATGTGAGAATGTACAAAATAACATCTCCTATAGAGAGAGAGAGAAAACTATTATATATATATTTCTTACTGTATAATTCTCTTTTAATATCTACATTTTCAACACTAGTACTGATAATCAAATAGTTAGCTATAAAAAATCTACATAGAATCTACACTAAGTCTACACAATAAGAATATTTACTGCATAAAAAAAGGGCTGACCTAAATCAAACCCTCTTCCTAACTATCAAACAAACTATATGAAAGAACAAATATATAAAAAATAACTGTAAGTCAAAAATATTTATTAGATATATGTAGTATTTGGGTTATATACCGCTGCAGGCAATAGCACCCCAATCCGAAAACGATTTTTTTTTGCGAGCGATTTTGCTTTTTCAATCGGTGCATCCCGATTTTTTTAGCTTTTTTCCATAGCCCACAACAGCCCACTGTAGCTGTAGATGTGCTACGTGCCACGTTATGCGGTGAAGTTTCCCCTATAATGCTGTCGTTGTGTCTTTGAAGACACATTGTAAAACTCTACAGACAAGTAGAGACAAAGCATAGCCCCTAGCCCATAGACATTTTACCTAAACAAATGTACGTGAGCAGACATTACGCAATCCCTTGACTGCAAAGAGATAGACAGCAAATGCACAATACAACGACAAAAAACGTATTCAAAACTTGCACAGAACGTAGAAATAGACTATTTTTACACCATGGATAGACTATGTCACATCAACAAATACGCTAACTCGCTGACAATCAGCGTTTTACACAGCAATGAAGTGCAAAGTTCTAGTCATATCGGCAATATTGCCATCTAATCATCTAAAAACCAACAAGATGAGAAATTTATTAAGTATTGAAAGTGCATTGTTCAACGAAGTATCTGTAGCAAATCAGATAGGCGGAAGTTTAAGAGACATCGAGTCTCTAATCAGCGGAGTAGCTGATGCCAAGAAAGTGAAATTTGATAAGTCACTACAGCTAAGTGATATCGTTGTAAAGTCTTGGGCTTGGTTCAATTCAGCACAAGGAAAAGCACAAATGGATGACTATGGTGTGACTTGGACAAAGGAAGATTTCTACACCAAATTGTACGGATGGAAGAAGTCATTTTTCTACAAGATGCTGAAGGTAGGTAAGCTACAGAGCGAACAGCCCGAAGTAGTAGCACGGTTCAAATCTGCTGTAGAGGAAGCAGATGCAAACGGTGATTCTGCATCTATGTCAGTAGCATCCCTATTGAAGTTCGCTAGCAATGGCGGTGAGACTACAGAAACTGCATCAGCAGAGAGAACATCAACGGTGTTTACGATGACATTCAAAGGTGATACCAACGTATCTGTACGAATTGATGACCAAGGAAAGGTTATCACTACCAACGGAGCGGAGGACATCGCTACAGCAATCGCATTTTTAACATCAAAATTATCTTAATCAGTGTCTTCGAAGACACAAAATACTACTACTATGAACACAAACGAGATTAACTACGAATTGACAGGAAACTCAGCGAGAGCGAGAGTAAACAGATACCACGGATGTGATGCATCACTAGAGCACCACAAGGGTGCCAAGAGCAGTGACATTGCTACACTGAAATGGAATGATAGACGAAATATCCTAGAAGACGAGCAAAACCAAGGTGATTTCAAGAGCAGATTTGCTATCGGATTTGAAGTTGAAAAGAGTAGATTTCACCGAGGTGCTGTACAAGAGTACACTCTGTTTGCAGGATTTGAACGTGATTCATCTTGCGGTTATGAAGCAGTCACCCACATCTTGCCTTTGCTACCTAGAGGTAAATGGAGAAACAAAGTTTTCAATATGATGCACCAAGCTAGAACGATTATTGAAGATGAATTTTCACCATCAAATACCAAATGCGGTGGACATATCACTGTCTCTGTAGATGGTATGGATGGCTATGAATTGATGGATAAGATGCGTAAGAATTGCGGTATATTGCTTGCGTTGTTTCGTCATAGACTCGGCAATGGATATTGCAACAAGAACATCACGATGAGACACGACCAAAACTCTAGAAGACGAGCGAGAATGATGGGAGGAAGACATCACAAGTATACTGTAGCTAAACCAATGAGACACGCTCTTGAGTTTAGATTGCCATCACGATTCCAATCTGTAAAGCAGATGATGAGACGTTACGAGATGATGTACGTGATAGTTGACCATAGTATCAACTCACCGAGAGGAAGCCACAAATCGCTTCTAAACAAGCTAAAGCCAATCTTGATGTCTATGTACGAACAAGATGAGACCAAGGTGTTAGAGATGATGGAATTGGCAGAAGCATTCCGCAAGACAATTGTGTCCAACAAAATCAATCCAAAGACCCAAAGATGGATTGACCCAATGAATACAATGACTGATTTTTGGGATAGAGATTGCATAAGGCAATACTAACAGCAAATGGGAGTCGAAAGACTCCCGCTGTCTACAGATGTGTATCTGTACTGACGAGACCAAAAGGTCGAAACAGCTAACTTAAATTTATTCTTATATGGTAGGCAAATGTATTGCATCAGTAAAATCTCACGAGGGTAAGTATTCTTCTTATCCTATTGAGTTCAAGAGCGAAAAACACTTTAGTAATTGGTACGACAGTGTATGTAAATACGGAAAAGTAATCGGTGTCTTCGAAGACACAAACATTTAAAATCAAACATTATGAAGTTCAAAAAATCAAATCCAAGGAAACAGATTATGCCCAATGGCACAAGAAAAGAATTGGTAGTTGGAGACTGTGTAGTGAGAGCAATTGTTCACGCTACAGACAAAGGGTACAAGGAAGTGTTTAAAGAGTTAACCGAGTATGCACTGCATCATCCATCGTGTATGCCAATAAACTTTAGAGAGGTGTACGAGGATTACTTGTACGATTTAGGATTCACTAAGCACAAGCCTAAGAAGAACAGCAAAGGCAAGACGTATTCCGTTAAGAACTTTCCAACAAGCGAAGGCAAGAGATACATTGTACTTACAAGAAGTCATCTAACAGCTATCGTAGATGGTGAACATCTTGATACTTGGAACTGTGGTTCTTACAGAGCAAACTCATACTACGAAATATAAATTAAATTTAAAATCAAATATTATGAAAACAAAAAACGGATTAACCTTCAAAGAAAAAGGTACGGGAGTAATTATCAAAGGCAGAGAAGTGATGCGTGTAAACGTATACACCAAGCAAGAGATTGAAGCAATCAATCAACGAAAGAAAGATGTAAGAGAGCAAGTTGCGGTAGCAGTGATACTAGTGACATACATTGCATCTGTAACTTATTTTTTAACCAAATTTATTAACCTTTAAAAACAGATATTATGAACGAACTACAAAAATTAATCAGAGCAAATAAGATTTACAATTCGACCGATGGAATCTATTCATTAGAGGAATTTCACGATGCGGGAGACTACCTATGCAAGTTCCACCACAAGTACGGAACGGTTAATCCTAGTGAATTTAAAAAATTATTAAGATAAATTAGGAATTGTAAATTAATTAGACTATCCTTGTAAAAGTGATAGACAACATTTAAACATTTTTATTATGAGTTACAAATTAGACACTACTACACCATTTTACAAAGAGTTAACAGACGAGGATGCTTACTTCCAATTCAACGGAAAAGCAATGCAAAGAGCAATGTACAATCTGTACGTAAGCAAGAGAGACATCGGATTAAATGCGCTAGGGATGAAGCCACATAGCAATTGGAGGGTTCGAGATGTCAAGACTTACTTCGGCATCAAGGGGAACAAGAAGGTATTGCTAGATAACTTTATGGAGTTATTCAATCACATTGAGATGCTCAGAGAACAGCAAGCCAAGGAGTACGCAGAAGAGATGCGTAGAAAGTAAGTATAACTGATGAGACTTCAATAGTCGAAACACGGATTCATTCCGTGTCTTATACAAACCGAGTTCGGTGTCTTCGAAGACACTACTCACAAATTTATTACTTACTATGTGTATTATTATTATCAAACAGAAATCAGAAAAGATTCCAATGGAGAGACTCAAGACTTCAGCACGAATCAATCCTCACGGATTGGGGATTGTATGGCTAGACACTTTTGAGTTGACATACCAAGAATCTAAAGACTACGCTCAGTTGCACACTGACAGACCATTCATTGCTCACTTCCGCTATGCTACCGTTGGTAAAATCAACAGAGAGAATATGCATCCGTTTGTATGTGGCAAGAACAGAGATGAGTTGCTTATGATGAACGGAACAATCAGAGGGTTGGGTGATGCAGAGACTTGCGATACCAAGGTTCAAGCACGTATGCTAGGTGATATGCCAAGAAGCGAATGGAAGGCAGAGTTGGAACAGCACGAAGCTAGGTTCGTTAGTATTAACAGAAGAACAAGAACGTTTCAGATATACAACAGAGATGCTTACTTCAAGAGAGATGGTGTTTGGTATTCAAAGGCTAACGTATTAGAAGACCACGTTATTGGTGTGTATGGAACGCTCAAGAAGAACTACTCTAACTACAACAGATACTTGCGGTCAAGCAAGTACTTAGGTAGAGGTAAGACCGTTGACAAGTATCCATTACTCATACAAGGGTTGCCTTACTTGATTGAGGAGAAAGGTGTAGGTCACAACGTAGAGATTGACATCTTCAAGGTTGATGACAGCAAGCTACTAGACTTGGATAGATTAGAGGGTCACCCGAATTGGTACAGAAGAAAGCAAGTACCAATCAAACTTAACAGCGGTAAGACAGTAAACTGTTGGGTTTACTTTAACTTAAAAGAGTTACCAATTGGTGCACAAATGCATCAAAGCTACACACAGCAGATATACAGACCGTCTACGTACACATTCAGAGACCAAGTAGAATGCACACAGCAGATGATTTGGGATGATGCTTTCGAGGTTGAAGATGACTTTGATGTGTTGAATGAGTCACCGATGTGTGTGAATTGCTACTCAGACTTAGTTGTTGATGAGCACGAGATATCAAACTCCTCATACCATTGCCCGCAGTGTAACGAGAGTTTTACAGAACAAGAGGTTGTAGTTAACCTTTAGTTTTCTATGTAGTAGTAGAAAGAGAGGGTGTCTTCGAAGACACTCTCGGTACACGGATGAGTGTCCGTGCTGATGATTCCAAAAGGATGAAACCGAAATCTTAAATTATTTATTATGAAACAAACAAATCAAAACGACAGTATGTCTGCTCGAAACACAGAGTATTCAAAACAGCAGTTAGCAAGACAAGGATATGTCTTGAGTAACCTATGGCACGTTCAAGATGTGCTTCAAAGCTATGAAGAGCTAACTGTAGTAGAAGCAGAAGAGGTTCTTGAGAACGCTCTTGAAAATGAACGAGTAATGGAACGTATCTTCGAACAGATAGATTACGAGGTTGAACTAATTAAAAAAAACAAACAAGATGAAAGACAATAAACTTATCGCAGAATTTATGGGAATGAAATATTCAGACCAAAGAAGTTTTAATGATGGGGAATGGACACATTCGATTCATTCTCTTTGTTTATTTCAAACCTCTTGGGATTGGCTAATGACTGTAGTTGAGAAGATAGAGGGTCTTAGAGATGAGAATGGCAATGCTTACAGATTCACTATTGATATGTGTAATGCTCAAATTGAAGAAACTAACATCGAAATACTTGGAGGTGCTTTTAAAATTGATACCACATACAAAGCAGTAGTAGAATTTATTAATCAATACAATAAAAACAAATAAGATGAGAACAGAAAGAAAAATGTACAGAGTAATGTGGGTTAGTCCACAAGGAGGCGGAGAGGTGAACACTGATGGGTTCAGCACATTCGATGAAGCAGAAAAGTATTTTGAAGAACTATCAGATGACTTTACTGATGAGGTATACTATATTGAGGCTTACACTCACGTAGAGAGAACTTATGCAAATCCTAACGCAGTAGATGGTTGGGAAGATATGTATCCATTAGATGAGTACTAATAATTAAAACTAAACATTATGTTATACAAATCTGCATATTACGAACCAACAAGTTACAGAAATCTACTCATCGATGTACTAAGCAGTCAGCACGAGACTCTATCGTTGAACATTCCCGATAGGTCTTATTGGAATAGATTTGATACGGACTACTTAGAGAATATGATGGTAATATTTTCTAAAATTCTCTCTAAATAAACAACTAAAATTAAACATTATGAAAACTAAAATACAGTATGCAAACAAGTGGTTTCAATTACACAACATTCCAACTATTATTTATGATGGTAGTATCTATATTGAAACGGGTCATTTTGAACTTGAGTTATCAGAGGAAGAAATAAGTTATAGGGCAGAATGCTATTTAGATAGTGAGAAACAAAAAGTAAACCAATAAAAACAAACGATATGACAGACAGACAAGGCAAAATAATTTTGTATATCATTATGATAATAGTTATCTTGCTTTCTGAAATGTGTGCCGACCCTTATCACAAGGCGGGGTACTTTGGAAAGTAAGAACAAGGGGTGTCTTCGAAGACACTCCTTTACCGTATGCAAGTGAGTACTTGCACTGATGATTCTAAAAAGATGAAACGGAAACCTTTAAAAACAGATGTATGACAACACTAGACAGAATACGAGAGATTCTTTCTTTTATTTCTAAAGACAGCAAGGAGGATAATACCCTTTTGCGCAAAACTCTTGAGGATTTGGAACAAAAAATTATTAATCGAATAGATGTAAAATTATGAAGACAGAACGCACAGAAAGATTTCTTTCTTATCTAGTTGTAGCTATTGTTATACTATCAATGGTAGCAATACTTTCTATCACTTGCCAATCAGCTATAGAGATATGGGGAAATTAGATTTAGACACGGGAATACATTACCCATCAGAGGGTACTGAAGACAAGGTGGTAAGCAAAGTAATAGACGCTTACAGAGAACGCTCAAGAGTAGGTATTGAAAAATATGGAACTACACTAGACCGAGGAGATTTAACTCCTTTACAATGGCTACAACACCTACAAGAGGAGTTGATGGATGCAACATTATATATAGAAACTTTAAAAAACAAATTATGAACGGATTAAAAAAATGCACAGTATCGGGAGTAGTAGATTACGAAAAGAATTTTTACAAAGAAGGGAAGTATCCTTACGCTACCTTCGTAGAAAACTTTAGAGCAAAACATAGGATACCCGTAGAAGAACTAAGGAGTTTCTGTGATAAGTTAGGGGAAATGCATAAGCAATCAATATTTAAAAAACTAAGAGTATGATTATTACAAAGGACAATTTTATATGGAAAGAAGTTTCCGACATAGCATTAGACCTTTTTCGGTCTAATAGTGTAGAGTTATTTGCTGTACATCACGATGAATCAGAAAGCCTATTGGAATCTGAAGACGAAATTAAATTCTGCGGTGACAACAACATACCTATATGTATTGAGGTTGGAAAGCTTCCAAAAAAATACACGGATGCTTGCTCTTGGAACAACAGCGAGAAAAAACTAATAGATAATTATTGGTACGTAAGAATATCAGATATTTCTAAGTAAAATATTTGGTAGTACACTAGAATTATACTATATTTGAACAATTATTAAACTTTAATTTATTTACAATGGAAAGACTAAATATTATAGACTTTGATGCGGGAATAGAGACCTCTCAAGAAAAGCCTGACAAACATTACCTAACAAGGTTAGACCTATTAAAAGATGCAAGCAAAAAAGAAAAGAAGTTTGCTTGGTTGGATACGGGTAGATTAATGAGTCGAAAGGATTATGAAAAAAATTATCTTACCGAAGATTCTAAAATATCATACAACGATTTCAATATTTCAAGCAACTGCAAAGATATTATGAGGTACGGAGGAGGTATGATAGTGCAGTTATTGGACAGTGATTTATGCATGGCTGTTACAGTAACACAGAACGAACACGGAATACAGAAAAAAGTATTTCAAAAAAAATCAGTCGCAGAGTGCGAAGATATATTGTATAACAGTGTAAAAGAATTTATTTAAGATGGGAAAATCAAGCGAAGAATTTATGAGACAAAGAGAACAAGAGCCTACTAATCCATACCTTGTGTCTTCGAAGACACAAATGGAGGATTTGTTTAAGTATTTTGGAGAAATTTTTTCACAAAAACAAACATACAAAGATGAAGAAACAAATTTTTAAAAGTTACGCAGATAAGATTTCAACTCTATACGATATAGAGTTAGAATCATTATTCCAAAAGAATAAAAGTAGAGAGATAGTAGATGCTAGGTATATGTTGTATTACTTGTGCAAAGAAAGAAGTATGAAGGTAATTCAGATACAATCTTTTATGGAGGAGCAAGGCTATAGCATATCTCATTCAAGTATTATTCACGGAATAAACGTAGTCAAGGAAAACTCTTTGTATGACAAAGACTACAGAACCTTTATAAAAAACTTTAACAATGAGTTACACTCTACAAGATATATATAATCAAGCTAATTCTGACAACAATATAGCTAAGATAGATTCTAAATGTTGTAACTCTGTAATCTCAAAAGGGGTTAAGATAGAAAGAGATATTCAGACGGGTGAAATAGTTATATACAATACCCATCTAGGCGGTGATTTCTATAGGGAAATAGAGAGTAATGAGTATCTTTTTTTTGAAGAAAAAGGTTGGGTTTATGGAAAATATGTCGTATCTTTGTCTAACTATCGTAGAAAACTTGATGTTATTGAAGAGAGAATAAGAGCTGAAATTAACACAAGAAAAAATGGAAGATACATAATGGGTCTCAAGGATATGAGAGAGCATTACCTACTGAAGTTTTCCGAATCAAGTAAGATTATTAATCAATTAAATTAAATAAACTATGTCAAATTCAAAAACAAAATCAGTGTTTGAAACACTGTCAGCCATCAACGTAAATGATAAGGTTGAAAAGAAGAATGGTCTAACCTACTTATCTTGGGCTTGGGCTTGGGGAGAAGTTAAGAAACATTATCCCAACGCAACGTATGAAGTTCAGTGCGGAGATTCAGACTTACCATACGTATACGATGAGAGTCTTGGGTATATGTGTAGAACTATCGTTACAATAGAAGGCGAGACACTAGGTATGTGGCTACCCGTTATGGATGGGGCTAATAAGTCTATGAAAAAAGAGTCTTATGAGTACCAAACAAGGTACGGAACTAAGAGTTGTGCGGGTGCAACTATGTTCGATATCAACAAGACCCTTATGCGTTGTCTAGTTAAGAACCTAGCAATGTTTGGGTTAGGTCACTACATTTATGCGGGTGAAGATTTACCCGAATCAGAGAGCGAGACTCCAAAGGTTACTGTTGCACCTAAGAAAGAACCTACAACAATCAAACTATCAAAAGGTGATGCGAATTGGGATAAGGTATTGAAGTACGTGGTAGCTAACAAGTCTGCGGGTGCAGATAAGTTAATCACTAATCTAAAGACCAAGTATGGAATCACTGCTACCGTAAAGAAAGAGATTGAAAAAGCTATTGCGTAATGAAAGATGTAATAGAAAAACTAAAAGATGACAAGTATTACTATGGAGAGGGAGGTAAAAAATTCCTCTCTAATAGTGATATAGGTACTCTTCTTACTAATCCGAGGGAGTTCGGAGTTAGTAGACCCGACAATCAAAACTTTGCAAAGGGTAGGTATTTCCATCAGCTATTAATAGAGCCCGACAAGGCTAGTGAAGTGGTCACGATAGATTCATCATCACGTAATACAAAGCTTTACAAGGAAGCTATTGCTGAGATGGGTGTAGAGGTTGCCTTACTAACTAAAGAGGCTGAGGAGGTTGTTAATTTAACCGACACAATGAAGAATAACCTATACTTTTTTGACAACATATACAAGGATGGAAACATCTATGAAGAGCCTGCTGTCAAAGAGATAATGGGGCTTATGTGGAAAGGTAAAGTGGACATCGTATGTGATGATATGCTTATTGATTTAAAGACAACAAGCAAGCTAGCTGACTTTAAGTGGAGTGCTAAGAAGTACAACTACGATAGTCAATGCTTTATATACCAACAACTATTTAACAAGCCTTTGATATTCTTTGTAATAGACAAGACATCGCATCAGATGGGTGTATTCAGACCTACTGAGGAGTTTATTAAGGGCGGTGAAGAGAAAGTTAAGAGGGCTGTTGAGGTATACAATACCTTCTTTGGGGATAATCCCAAGGAAGAACTGTCAAGCTATTTCATAGATGAATATCTTTAGAAGACTAGTGTCTTCGAAGACACAAAAAAAACGGGTAATGTGGTTTCAAATTCCAATGGATTGCATTACACGAGAAGAGAAACAAGAAGTTATCCTTCAAACTATAAACACATTGGAAGAACAAATAAACATTATTAGTTATGAGTAACACAGAGAAAGTATTCGCAAACGGATTTTCATTCAAGAGAAGAGAGGGTGCTCCCGATTTTGTAATTGGACAACAGTCAATCAAGGTTGACGAAGCTATTGTCTTCTTGAAAGAAAACCAAAAGAATGGTTGGGTGAATCTTAATGTAAACAAAGCACGTAGTGGAAAACTATATGTAGAGTTAGATACATTCGAACCAAAGAAAAAAGAAGAGGTATCAGACGGTATAGACTTCTAATAAACTAACAATCAGTCAGTTAAGGGGTATCATTGATACCCTTTTTTTGACCCCTAATGTTAGGTATGCAAAATAATTACTATTATATACTGTATATATTTTTTTTAATTATATATTTATTTTATATTCGTATTATCGTTTTTAAAATTAACATTTTCAACACTGTTATTGAGAATCAGTTAGTTAACTAATTAAATTTAACATTAAATCTACACTACTATGTCACACATCATCACAATCTTCCGAAACATACACGATACATCTACACCGTTCCACAGAAACGTGGATGGTATTCTTAAGAGAATAAAAGATGGAGCAACTAAGGAAGTAGTTAAGAAAATTAGACTTGAGAAAGACAAGTCACAACGTAACGAACTTAAGAAAGCATTACCATCAATATGCTTTTCGGGTAAGTTCACTAAAAGAAATGACTCATCACTACTAGAGCACAGTGGATTAATATGCTTAGACTTTGATGGGTATGAATCCAAAAAGGATTTGTTACAAGACAAGGAAGTTATATCCAAAGACAAGCACACATTCTCTGTGTTTATTTCACCATCGGGTAACGGTCTTAAGGTTCTTGTCAAGATACCACAAGACGAAGAGAATCACGTTAAGTATTTCAACTCTCTTGAGAAACGATTCAGCAGCAAGTACTTTGATAAAACTTGTAAGAACTTGAGCAGAGTTTGTTACGAGTCTTACGACCCATTAATTTATGTGAATGAAAATTCAAGTGTATGGGATAAGATTGAAGAGACTGAATACAGAGAGGTTGTTGTTCATCAAGATGCTCCTACGATACCAATCACAGATGAGAACAAGGTTGTTGAGATTCTAATGAAGTGGTGGCTTAAGAAGTACCCAATGGTTGAAGGTCAACGAAATCAAAACACATACATTCTTGCAATGGCATTGAATGATTATGGAATCAACAAGAGTTTGGCAATGTATGTGATGAATCAATTCACAACTCAAGGCTTCACTGCTCAAGAGATACAAAGAACTATTGATAGTGCGTACAGCAACAGTCAAAACTTTGGAACAAAATACTACGAGGATGAAGAGAGAATAAATCAAATCAAGGCAAAGCTTAGAAGAGGTGTCTCAAAAAAGGAGGTTCGTCATCAATTGGAGGAGGCACAGATTGATGGCGATGTTATCGAGTCTGTTTTGAATCGTGCTGAAGAGGAGAACAAGTCAAAAGTATTTTGGACAAAATCAGACAAGGGAGTTATTAAAATAGTGCACGTTTTATTTAAGCAGTTCTTAGAAGACAATGGATTTTATAAGTATTGCCCCGAAGGAGGTCGTAACTATGTGTTTGTAAGGGTAGAGAATAACCTTATAGACCATACATCAGAGAAGGAAATCAAAGACTTTATACTGAACACATTGATTACTCTTGATGACTTGTCAGTGTACAATTACTTTGCAGAGAATACAAGGTACTTTAGAGAGGAGTTCTTGACTCTTCTTTCAACAGTAGACATATACTTTATAGAAGATACAAAAGATACAGCGTACTTGTACTACACAAACTGTGCTGTTAAGATTACAAAGAATGAGATTCTTCCTATTGACTATATGGATTTAGGTGGATACGTTTGGAAAGACCACGTAATTGATAGAACTTTTAATCTATGCAGTGGTGATGGTTGTGATTACCAAAAGTTCTTGTCTAGAATTAGCGGTAATGATGAGTCAAGGTTGAGGTCTATGGAGAGCACGGTAGGATTTCTTATGCACGCACATAAAAATTTATCATATTCTCCCGCAGTAATTCTTAATGACGAAGTTATATCTGACAATCCCGAAGGAGGTACAGGTAAAGGATTGTTTATGAATGCACTATCTAATATGAAGAAGTTAGTTGTTATTGATGGTAAGTCTTTTACCTTTGAACGTTCGTTCGCATATCAGTTAGTGTCGGCAGATACGCAGATACTTTGCTTTGATGATGTAAAGAAACACTTTGATTTTGAAAGGTTGTTTAGCGTTGTAACAGAAGGATTGACCTTGGAGAAGAAGAACAAGGATGCAATCAAGATACCATTTAGTAAGTCACCTAAGATAGCAATCACAACTAACTATGCCATCAAGGGTAGCGGTAACTCATTCGCTAGAAGAAAGTGGGAACTAGAGTTGCACCAACACTACAACAAAAACTTTACTCCATTGGATGAGTTTGGAAGGTTGATGTTTGGAGATTGGGATGATGATGAGTGGTGTAGCTTTGACAACTATATGATTGAATGCTTACAGTCTTATCTAGATAAGGGATTAATAAAAAGTAACTTTGTAAATCTTGAGGTTAGACATTTATCCGCTAAGACTAATCACGAGTTCATAGAGTGGTGTGGTATTATTGATGGAACTCCAAATCCAAAACTTAAAACCAACAAGAGAATCTATATGCAAGTACTTTACAGTGATTTTATAGAAGACTATCCCGACTATGCACCTAGAACTAGAATGAGTATATCACGTACTAAATTTTACAAGTTCTTGCAAGCTTATGCTGATTACAAAGATGGGATTGAGTTTGAGAAAGGTAGAGACTCTTCGGGTAATTGGATGATACTAAGAGAGAGAGATGCAGAAGTTGTAACTGATTTTTAGCTATGGATGTAATAGAAAACAAGTACGGATTTAGCAATGAGAAAATGCTTGAAAAGTGTAGAATACTACACAATATTATGTTTCAAAAGGTAGATGTAAAAACAGGAAGAGGCAGAAACGTAAGGGTTGTTAAGCGGTTCAAGTATAACTGTGAAGGAGATGACGAGGTTCGTGCTAGGATTGAGCGAAGTATTAATTGGTATGACATACCATAAAAAATAATCAAATGGAATTTAGAGACTATCAAACAGAGATTATAAAAAAAGGTACGGATATTTTACGTACAAGTAATTTTGTCTACCTAGCTATGGAGGTTAGAACAGGTAAGACCTTAACTAGTTTAGGGATATGTGATAAGATGGGTGTTGAAAATGTTTTGTTCTTAACAAAAAAGAAAGCAATGTTATCAATTAGTAGAGACTATGACTTGATTTGCCCCGCATCTTTTGTTATGTTTGTAATGAACTATGAAAGTATTCATAAACTACCCAATGTAAAGTGGGATATTATTGTGTGTGATGAGTCTCATTCAATGGGAGCTTATCCTAAACCAAGCAAGAGAGCAAAGCAAGTGAAGGAACTTATTCAGAAGAACAACAGTAAGGTTATATTTCTTTCGGGAACACCAACACCCGAATCGTACAGTCAGATGTATCATCAAGTGTACGGTATAAAAGGCAATCCTTTTAGCAGTTACAAAAACTTTTACAGATTCTCTGATGATTATGTTAAAGTTAAAACAAGACCTATAGGAGGTCTTAATATACGTGACTACTCTACAGGTCTAGAAACCATAATAGATGCGGTAAAACCATTCACTATTAATTACTCGCAAGCAGAAGCAGGCTTTAAGGTTAAGATAAAAGAACAAGTTCTTGAGGTTGAGATGAGTGATATGACGTACAAGTTGGCAGCGAAGTTGAAGAGGGATTTAGTTATAGAGGGAAGTGATGAAGTTATTTTGGCGGATACTCCCGTGAAGTTGATGATGAAGTTGCATCAATTGTATTCGGGAACTATTAAGTTTGAGTCGGGAAAGTCAAAGATAATAGACTTGAGCAAGGCTCAGTATATCTATGACAACTTTTGCACTAACAGGATAGGGATTTTCTACAAGTTCAAGGAAGAATTGAAGGCTCTTAAGGAAGTTTACGGAGACCAACTAACCACAGAACTTAGTGTCTTCGAAGACACAGATAAGAGTATAGCTCTTCAGATTGTTTCGGGAAGGGAAGGTATCTCTCTAAAGCAAGCCAAGTATTTAGTGTACTACAATATTGATTTCAGTGCAACGAGTTATTGGCAGAGCAGAGACAGGATGACTACCAAAGACAGAAGCAACAACGAAGTGTATTGGGTCTTCGCAAAGAACGGTATTGAGCACGACATATATAAGTCTGTTCAGCAAAAAAAAGATTATACACTTAGACATTTCAAGAAAGATTTACTAAGTTTGTAATTATGACAGAGCAACAGATACAATCTAAAAGAATAAAACAACTTGAGGCTGAGGGGTACTACGTATTGAAGTTGGTTAAGACAAACAAGAACGGTATCCCCGATTTGTTAGCACTAAAAGAAAGCGAAGTTCTTTTTATAGAAGTCAAGAGACCTGAAGGTAGGTTGTCAAAATTGCAAGAATATAGATTAAAAGAATTAGAAAAGTATGGATTCAACACAGAGGTTTACAGAGGATAATGATTACATAGGTTACGAAGTTGATTTTTGGGTTATGGATATTCTGCAATCACTATCTAGTGACGTTGCAAAAAATATACAAGCTCAAATAGAAGACAACTACTTAGACCTTAAAAAAGTAAACGGTTGGTCTCAGTATATTGGAGGTGTAGTCAAAGGAAAGAATCCTTATTTCTTTGAGATTGAATTTCTTAATGAGATGGGAACAGTTCCAATATTTTTAGACATTCAGCCAATAGATGTTGATACATACTTAGATTATATAACAAACAAACAAACACTTAAAACTTATGAATAAATTAGAAACACACAGAAAAACACAATCTATTACTTTAAAGAACATTGTAAATTCGGTTTACGAGCTAGACCTTATGGATAAATGCAGAAGGAGGGAGTATACAGATGCTAGGTTAACATTTATGAGTATAATGTATGATGAAGGCTATGGTTATACTGCTATTGGAAGAATGATAGGTAAGAATCACGCAACAATTATTCATTGTTTAAAGTCACTACCTTGGATGCTTAAAAATGAAAAATCTTTTATATCAAAGTACCATATAGTAAAAGAAGTTTACAATTCACACGATATGTTGCTTGAGCATAAAAGTAATTTGCAATTAAAAAACCTATTAATTCTTGCAAATAATCAAATAAAAATGTTAAATTTGGACAATGCTAGTCTAAAAGATGAGTGTAAAGCGTTCAGAGAGAGAGAGGGAAGGTTCTCATCTTTGTTTGAATTGATAACTGAAAGAACAAAAGATAAGGATATCCCGGTAATATACAGAAAACTTAATACGATATACAATGGATTATAAATTTGAAGACGTAGATAAAATAATTGGATTCTCTTCTTGGAGTCTAAAGCAAAAGCTAGATGAGTTGTACAGAATAGATTCTGATATGTACTGTAACTTAGGTACTGACTCAACAAAAAAAGAAAAGCAAGATGTAAAAGCAAAGTCTAGAAAAATATATTCAGCAATCAAAAAGATTGATGAAAAAACAGGAAAGACACTTTTGTTTGCAATGGATAGTAAGTAGTAGTAGTAGTAGTATGTATAGAGTTAAAACAGAAAGGCTGAGTTATGTAAATCATTTGATGGATGAGTTGCACTCATGCCTTAACTCTATATATGAGGACATGATTGATGAAGACTATGCTCAATTAGATTTGAATCTAAAGGGTATGATTAACAAAATAGAAGAAATTCAAGAATCTTTTGATGATAAACTTTAAAAATTATGGCTAATAAAAGAATAAGATTAACTCCCGAAGAGTTTGACTTAGTAAACGAAAAGAGAGCTTCTAATCTAGAGAACGTCAATGACAACACTTCATTAGATATACACTTACAAGAAAGAGGTATAGATAAGAAAGATGTAGTCAGTGTTAAGCATTGGCAAAGTGCAAGTGGTGAGTATAGATTTTCTATTGTAACCAAAGAAGACCTAGACTCAAACTACGAAGAATTGTTTGGTAGGATAAATGAATTGGTTTCTAGCCACGCTCCCGAATACTCATTCCCTGAAATAAAGAAGAAGCAAAACAAGAACTTATTAGTTATAAATCCTGCAGACATACACATAGGTAAGTATGCAAACTCCGAGGAGACAGGTGAGGATTATGACTGCGAGATAGCTGTCAATAGAGTTATAGAAGGTGTCGGAGGTTTGCTAAAACAAGCAAGCGGTTTTGAGATAGATAGAATTTTATTCTGTATTGGAAATGATATTCTTCACGTAGATAATGTATACAATACAACTACAAAGGGTACACCACAAGACGCTGATGGCAAGTGGTGGGAGCATTACGAAATTGCACTTCAGTTATATGTAAAGTGTATTGAAATGTTAAGACAGGTTGCACCTGTTGATGTGGTTCATAGTATGAGTAACCACGACTACCAATCAGGTTTTCACCTAGCACACACATTAAAAAGTTGGTTCAGAAAAGCAGAAGATATTAGGTTTGATATCAGTGTTTCTTATAGAAAGTATTATAAGTACGGAACAAATCTAATAGGAATCGAGCACGGTGATGGAGCAAAACTAGATAGCCTTCCTTTGCTTATGGCTCAAGAATGTCCTAAGCGTTGGGCATCAACAAGCCACAGGTATTGGTACTTACATCATCTACACCACAAAGTAAAACACAAGTGGAGAGACGCAAAAGATTTTATAGGGGTTACCGTTGAGTATATGAGAAGCCCTTCGGCTGCTGATAGTTGGCACTCAAGAAAGGGTTACACGGGAGCACCTAAAGCTGTTGAAGGATTTATACACAGTAAGAAGAGTGGTCAAGTAGCAAGGCTAACTCATTTTTTTTAAATTAAAATTATATATTATGAATTGTCCTATGTGTAGTATAGAATTGATTTGGGGTCAAGATTTTGATTCTGAAGACTTTGGTCAGGAAGAAGGCGGTATAGTTAGTGTTAACACTTGTGTTAATCCTGCTTGTTCTGTTAAGACTGTTGAGGTTTATACAAATAATGAGGTTTGAGAATAGAAAAGATTTAGATAGGGAGCATAAGGCTATTAGATTTTTTGTAGATATATTTGGAGGTAGCTTTAAAAAGCTAGACCCTAACGACATAGACTTTAAGGTCTTTGATAAAGACTCTAATCTAATAGCTTATGTAGAGGTGAAGGGTAGAAAGAGGATGATTAAAGACTCTTTTCCGTTGCCTGTCTCAGCGTACAAGTTGGTAAAGCTTAGTTCTAAGAGGTTGAATCCTGTTGTGATATGGGCTTGTGAGGATGGAATAATATATGGAAAGATAATAGATATACAAGGAACTATAAAGTGGGGAGGTCGAAAACCTAGAGAGGGTTCATACAACGACCAAGAGCTTATGGTTTACTTTAATGATTCAAAAGAGTTTAAAAAAATAAAATATTAAAAATGAGTTGGTTAAGTAAGTTATTAGGAACAGGAACAAAAGGCATTGGAGACTTGGCGAAAGACATTCGTGAAGCTATCAAGGGAAAAGAGTTAGACCCAAACAAGCAACTTGAAACTGCTGAAAGGTTGGTTGCATTACAGACAAAGATTAACGAGGTTGAGGCAGGTCACAGAACAATGTTTGTGGCGGGTTGGAGACCTTTTATTGGTTGGGTTATAGGTGTAGCTCTATTGTATAATTTTATTCTAAGAGACTTAATTATTTTCGCACATCCTGAATGGAGTGACTTGCCTGCTTTGCAGATGGATGAGTTGTTTACAATACTATTTGGTATGTTAGGTTTAGGTGGAATGAGAACGTGGGAGAAAAAACAAGGGCTTACAAAATGATAAATAAAATATTAAAAAAACTTAGGTACACCAACAAGCTAACATCATATCAAAAGTTTGCGTCAAGAGTTGGTTATATGGGTAGTGGATTTTTAATTGCTGCTCAATGGAGAATAGACCCTGTTCTTTATGTTATAGGGTTTATATTTGTTATAGTTCAAACGAGTTCTAGAAAACAATGGAATCTAGTGGCTCTTAATTTAAACGGGCTCATCGCTTGGTTAGTACATTTGTTATTATGAAGTTAACACATTGGGGATTAAGTGTAGGTATAGTAAAAGGTCTTCTTGTAGGGGTAAGACACTATGAGTTTACAGTAGGTGATGCCTATGAAGTAGACCACGTTTTATATTTAGGAATATTTCAGGTGTTTCTTACTATGAGATACGAATAATTTTTGTATCTTTGAGGCGTTCAAAACATCAAGTCAATGGTTTTCGATTTCGGTCAATTCTGTTGACTTTTTTCTTTTACAAATAAGTGTCTTCGAAGACACTAGTATCTTCTACCTCTTCGTCTTCTACTTCTTTTCTCTTGAAGTTTTGTCTTAGGTTTTATCCTCTTAGGTAAATCTCTACTACCATACTCAGCCTCCCATCGAGCTGCTATCTCCGGGAGGTTCTTGTGCATATATCTTCTTTGTGCTTCGCTTTTAAATGGCATACCTATATTAATAATCGTTATACATTTCTTCTAACATTCTTTCTCTTTCTTCTCTCTTCTGTGCTTTGAGCTCTTCCATTTCTTCTTCATACTCTAGGTCTCTTAGCTCTTCCATTTCATCGTAGAGTTCGGGAAAGTATTTCTTCATCTCCTTCTTAGTAAGTTTGATTTCTTTCTTACTAGGCTTCTTCTTCTTTTTTCCCGGTCCTTCTATCTGATACTCAGAGAAGTTTAATAGTCTCAACATAGTTTCTCCGGGGTCCATACCACCTTCAATAAGTTCTTGAGTATTGTTTACTATTTTTGCTACGTTAGAAGCAGGTAATCCTGTAAGGCTAACAACTTCCAATTGAAATTTTTGCCAAGCCTCTGCAGCTTTTTCAGGGTCTTTTATTGTAGACGCTCTTTTGGCTAGTTCAGTTAACCTAGACGCTTGATTTATAATACCCAACGACTTTATTTGACCCGCATAAGGCTTTCCTGTTAAAAGGTCTCCTAGGTAATTAAACATATCTCCTATTAAAAATATAGCATTAAAGTTACCTATTATTGCTGCTCTTAATAAATCATCTTTATCTTCGTCATCATCAAAATCTCTACCTACTCCCGGAAGACCTATAGTAAGCCATTGGAAAAACACGGGCAATACAACGTGAAATGTAACTAGAGTTCTAATGTTTTCAGTAATAGTTCCCTTTCCTTGTGACTTATCCCAAGCCTTTAGCTTTCTCCACAAAGACCTACTTGCTTGTATCTCTTTTCTTAAGTACTGCTTAGGCGATGTAAGGAACATATTTAAAGCTCTCATTACAGGGTTTGCAGTTTGATATATATCCTTATCTTGCAAGTCTCCTGACTGCTGTGTTCTTTTGGTATCTCTTTCAAACTTAATAATCGCATGGTCAATAGCTTCCTGCTCTGTTGCATTTGGATTCTTCTTTTTAAACTCAGCTTTATAGTAGCTGTAGTTAGGAAGACCTCCAAGATATATTGCTGCCCTATCTCCAAACTTAGTTGTGAATAGTAAAAAGTTATTTATAAATTCTTTAGTTTGACTAGGCACAAAACTTTTAAGTTCAGTTGTGTCGGAGTAAGTTTCAATAACCTGCATAATGCTATTAAATTTTCTGTCTTGCATATACACAGAATTATCTCTAACCTCTTTATATATTTTCTTTAGTTCTGTAATATTTTTAGCAGAATACTTAATCCAATTAGCAATTCCAATATCATTTGCGTATGCAATAAATGAAGTCAACTGCTTTATAGTTACTAAGGGGTTAAGACCTAATCTAGATGTAATGAATACGTTGTTCATACCATTAATCCATTTAGCCCAAATACCCGACCTAGTTCCTTTGTTTGCTATTTTTTGAATAGAGTTTTTTATTAGAGTCAATGCAAACTTACCGTGTATATTTTCAATTGCTTTCGCTATATACTCATTAGTAAACAATTTATTTATATCTCTAACAGCTTCAGCGTATGCTGCAAAGTATTCCATATCATATAGATAAGTAAACAAAGCATCACTACCATCTGTTTTTTGAATCTTTGCATTTGTTTCCTCTCTAACTTTTGTAGATGCAGCACCTACAGCGTTATTAAAAGGAACTCCAACACCTGAAATCAAATCCATTGGTTCAGGTATTACACCTTCTCTAAATATTCTACCCGCATAGTTTTCATGCTGAGGCATATTGGTTCGATATATTTTTCTATATGTAGCGTTATAATGATTGTACAATGAAGGAAATAAAACCTGAACTTGCCAATCTGCAAAGTCTTTTACCTCCTGCTCAATAGCATTGGTCATATCCTCCATAACTCTTGCGTAGTTAACACCATACATATTTTGAAATGCACCGTGGTTAGCAGGGTCTTTGTACTGATTATAATAATAGTACATTTGGTTTTGACTAAGAACTAGCTCATTATCTCTAACAGCTTTTTCTAGTTTCTGTTTATTCTCTAATGTTTTATCTTTGTTGTACCTGTCTTCAGCTTCTTGAACCTCGTTTTGATTTATGTATACACCTGTTACTTTTGGTTTTCTAAACTCTCTAGCTTTCTTCTTCCATTTTGGACCGTAGTATTTTTGCATAGCCTTTCTAAGCATAGTTTCAACAAGCATTCTTCTAGCTTTAAAAACCCTTGATGACGCATCAATACGTTCGGTTACTAACTCTTGAGCCTTTCCACCAAACATTTCACCCGGCATTTTAGATATCTTATCCATCAATCCATCCAAAGATTCTGCTGTGTTTATAAATACAGATATTATTGAGTTAGCAACCTTTTTACGAAATTGTGAGATATTATTTTTAACTTTATCTCTATCTGCATTAAGACCTTCTACTCTCTGTTTAGACTTAAGTTTTTCTATCCAAGAACTATCCTTGAAATCAACCTTATCCCCTGTAATATCCTCATACAATTCAGCGAATTGTCTCTTGTACTCTTCAGACTGAGCAGCCATCTCTGCTTTTAACCTAGTCTTACCTTCTGTAACTAAATCTGATATGAACTCAGACACAGCATCCAACGCAGCCACCTTATCAATATTGGTGTCATCCATTAAGTAGCTGTTGTTTATGTTCATAGCTATCATCAACTCAGTCATCTGCTCTACTATCTCTGAGGTTTGCTCAGGGTCTGCATCTAGTTTATTGTACTGAGTCAGTAGCTTTTCATTGGCTGCTAGTATCTCTTCAGATGTAGATGTTTCCGGTAGTATAAATTTTTTGATTCTATCAATAGCTTCTTTTGTAGCTACATCAATCTTATACCCTTTGACTCTGTTACCCTGTAGGTCTGTGTACTTACCGTTCAAGAATGAATTGATTTGATTTTTAAGAGCAGCTACATTTTTAGATGCTGCAAACTTTACAATACTATCCATCAATTCCTGTATGTTTGTCTCATCTGCTATAGCGATGTCATTAATAAACTTCATTGCATCAGACTTGGTATACACATCTTTAGGTAAGGTCTTTCTCATAAAGTTCCTAAGCTCACGTTTAAGAGCTTGTAATTTCTTCTTAGCACTAAGAGATTGTCTAACAAGTAAACGTGCAGCACGTAGCTTCTGACCCATATTTTGAGTAGGTCTCTGCCCTGTGCTCTTCTGTAAATCAGACTGCATTTGTGCTTGCTGAACAGATAAACCTTTTCTATACTTAGTAACTCCTTTTTCTACGTAAGCCTCAGCTTCTTTTTTATACTCCGGCTGTGCTTCTAAGAACTCAATAGTCTTGTCCATTATCTGTGCTTGACTAATAGGATTCTTTCTTCTTTTGTTTCTAGCTGTTTCTTTTTTCTGAAACTGTTTTACTCTTTCGAATAATCTAAGACCAACTTTTGCACCACCCTTTACGTTACCAAAACTCTTAGGTAAGGTAGTAAGCTTGTCTACTTTGATAGCTAATAACTCATTCACTTTCTTAGCCGACATACCTTTTCTTCTAACCAAGAAATCTTTAATAGCGGCATCAGTAAAGTTATTATCCCTAGCTTCGTTTATGTATTCTACTGTTTCTAATTGGTTTCTTTTTTTTACCTGCGTGTAATCAACTACAGGAACTTCTTGTATGCCAAGTTCTTGAGATGCAATTGCTCTATGTCTACCATCACTATTACGTACATCAGTAGCGTCTAAAGAGTACAAAGTTAGAGGGTCTAGTTTTTTACCATCTAGAATGTGATTCTTCAAATCATCTACATTCTCTCTTGTCTCTTCATCCATCTCTAACTTCTTAGCTTTACTCAAGAAATCTTGAGGAGACATCATAGTAAGTACACCGCCTCTAGCTTTAAAGTCACCTTCACCATACCACTGTCCTTCTGTTTCCATTGGATATGTATCTAGTTGCTGTCTAGTTTTAGCTTTTGTATCAGGCTCAGATATATTTTTATTGTCAAAAACAATATACGAATCACCTAAGCCTTCATTCTTATTGCTATAAACTAAAGCGTCAATATTGTTTTTATTTAAAACATTTAAAACATCATCAAAAGATTTTATTTCTTTTTTGGCTAAAGTTCTATTTTTTGATACTAACCCTAAATCTTGAAGAATTTTTCTATATGAAGACAGAGTCCATCTACCTGCATCCTTAACTCTCTTTACATTGCTAGGGCTTATTGATACCTTTTTAAGAATTAAGTTTTCTTCTAAAATACCCTTTGTCTTTGCTCTATTTCTAGACTGACTCTCAGTTCCTAGGTGAATACCTAGTTCAGTTCTAGGTGATTCTGTTTTACCATCGGTTTTTGATATGACATTAAAGTCTTTAAATTCAGTGTTTGTACCGTGGTATAAAATTATTTGCTGTCTAGTTTTAGGTTTCTTAGGAGTGAATCTAGTTCTTTTATAATCCTCAAATACATATATAATTTCTTCAGGTCTAACCTTATCTGTTGACTCTAACAAGCTTTCTCTTTTTTTCTTGTCTGTCATCTCCATTCTATTCTGAACATTTCTAGCCTCAACCTCACCACCTATTCTTAAGTAGGCTTGCCCGTCACCATTGTCTAACTTCTCTAAAGCTTTTACATTAGCCCTTAATTGAGATATGTCGTTAAATATTTCTTCTTTCCCGGTTTGCTTGTACTCTATAGTAAGAGCGTCAATAAGATTCAACGCTTGTTCCATACTGATATCTTTGTTGCTACCTATAGAAAAACCTTCTATTATTTGTATAGCGTGCTGAAGCTCATGGTTCAAAATACTTTCAAATTTTTGAATAGCTTCTGTCTTATCACCTTTAAATATGTCAGAGTTTATAACAATTTGATTATTTTCAGAGTCATAGAACCCTAACGTATTTTTTGTCATCAATTCTTTAAAGCCAACTTTAAATGTATTGGTTACGTATAGTTTTGTCTCACCTATCTTAGGGTACTGCTTAACTATGTCAGTCTTTACAATATCTTTTAATGAGTATGAAGCACCTTTAATTGCATTATCTAAAGTCTTGTCAAAAGTAAAAGGTGTTTTCTTCCAAAATGAATTCACTAGTTTAGTGTCTTCAGTTTCGTACTTCCACATCTTGTCTCCACCAAGCTCCCATCCTGTAGCTCTTTTTATAACTAAAGGGCTCTTGCCTTGTCTAGTCATCTCTTTAGCTAGTGTGTAGTTTACTCTAACACCTTGTTGCATAAGAGCGTTCTCTCCTATCAACTGCTGTCTAGCCTTAGACTTTTCTTCAGTTGTAAGTTTGTCGAATTTAATACCTGCAGGTATAGGTGTTTTAGGGTCTATTGCAAAACCAATACCACGAGCTACATCTGCCGCTAAAGCTGCAGGTTTAGGCTCTGTTAATTCAGGGTGATTTTTCTTAAAGTTTACTTTACTTACGGTGTTAAGGTGCTTGTATTCTCTTTTGTTTTTAGGAACAAAATTTTCACCATAAAAATCAACTGCAGAAGCCACATAAAACTTATCATCTTTAAATTCTTTTCTAACAAGCTTGTTTGCTTTGTCTTGAAGACTTTTAATTATAACAATATTATCTACCGCATATTCAGTTAGATTTTCCTGTATTGGGTATAAGCCATCAAACTTTACTACAGGAGTTGATGCCGGTAGTTTTCCATTAAATTGAGGATGTGTAAATCCTTTACTTGACATTTCTTCAGATGCTTTCTTTGCATTTGATGGAACTGTAAATTCAAATCCTCCAACAAGAAAGCCTCCCATATCTTCTCTCATTATTTCTTCAGTAAGAAGCTCCATGTCTCCATACTCTTTTAAGAAATTCTGAACAGTAAACCCTTCATCTTTTAACGCTGTTTTATATATAGGTGTTTTAGATGTAGTTCTAGTAGTTTCGTCTTGTATAATTATAGATTTTGCAGCAGTTCTTCTAGCGTTAAATGATGTACCATCAATCCAAGCTTTGGCAAACTCTTCTTCAGTGTACTTAGAAGGATTCTTTAGTAAGTCTAATATTTGTTTTTACTTTTGTTTTTTTCAACAGCAGTGCTTATTGATTTATTTGTATTAATTAAATTCTCAAGAGATTTGTATATAGCATTATACCCTGAAGGATTTTTATCTTGAATAACTTTTAATCCCCTGCCTAAGTATTTAGCTCCATAGAAATTACCAACTGTAGCACTAGGATTTTGTATCATAATCATAACACCTACCTTGTCTCCTGTTTTAAATCTCTTTTTTAATTTACCTATGGTTTTAGTAGCTACGCTAGGGTCTAAAGATGCAAATCCTATTAGGTCTTTTACATTTTCCTTAATAGCTACATATCCAAATCCTCCATAAATTGGGCTACCTTTAGAGTCGTACCCTAAGCCTGTAGCATCAGACGTAACAGCAAAAATATTATCACCATATTTCCCTACAAAATCAGACATCGTAGTAACAGGAATATTGTCCGTTGCAAAATCAACAGACTTATATAAATCTCCCTTATCGTTTCTGTTTTTAGGAGTAAACTTAGCGTCTTTTTTAATTGATACTTCTCTACCTTCAGAGTAAGGTGTTTCCTCTAATAGAGAAACATCTTCTGATTGTAGTTCAATACCCGTACCCAATCTACTTGATAGTGTGTTAAGTAAGTCAATAACATCCTCTTCGCTTTTTGTTAACTCTTCCATTCTAGGAATACCTAACGTCTTACCTAATGCCCTCAAGAATGCAATAACTTTATTCTTAGATGGTTTACTCATCTGACCGTAGTTAGCCGACAGTATGCCAATAAGTTCAGCTACTTGCTCTTCTGTTTGAATATCTGCGTCTTTGTACTTTGCTGCGTGTGCATCTAACTCAGCCAACAATTTACCACTAGCTACTTTACGAATAGCTACCATAAACTTGTCTGACAATTCCTTAGCTTTTGCATCATTGTTCTTAACTGCATTAAGTAATAATGCGTGGAAAGCCTCGTGAGCCGCTGTAGTTCTTTTTGCTTTGCTTAAGTTTATATGAATGGTATTCTCTGTAGGATTAAACTCTGCTCTACTATTAGGGTCTGCGTACTTAGCGTACTCTTGCTCAGTCTCGTGGATTATAATATTGGTCTCAGGCAATACTCTTGCTATAGCTTTAGCTACAGACTTAGCAGTATTTATAACCACTCTTTGAGTCCTAGTAAATCCTTTAGTTGACTTCTCGGTATCACTTATCTTTCTGTTGATACTAATTTTAGGTGTAACTTTTTCCGTAGACTCAGCCACATCTTCACCAAAGAACGCATCAATATCCTGCTTTTCTTCAGGAGTAACCTCTTCTTGTGTCTTCGAAGACACTTCTTCAGTTACCTCAGCTACAACCGGCTGTGCTTCTCTAAGTTTTTTTGCTTTACGCTTTAACTTATTTTGTTCTCTTTTTACCTCAGCTCTTTCTTCTTTTAATGTTTCTGTCTGACTTGAAGCATCGTCTTTTAAGTCTTGAATTTCTGCCTTCAACTCTTCAATAGCTTCTGACTTTTCTTCTCTACTTAGACTTCCATCTTTTCTTACGTCAGCTATTTTCTTTTTTACACCATCAATAGCTTCTTTGGTTTCTGCCTTTACAGAACTAACCTCATTAAGATTATCCTCAACCGTTCCATCCATTTCAGATATTTGCTCTTCAATGGTTTGCAATTCAGGAGTCACCTCTTCAGTTGCCTCAGTCTCTACCTCTTCGGTAACTTCGGCTTCTTCAGTAACTTCAGGAGCAATAGTTTCGTCAACCATCTCTTCGATACCCAACTCTTCTTGGGTAGCCACCTCAGCACCTACCAAGTTATCTATCTGCTCTTGAATTTCTGCAATCTCTTTATTGGTATTCTTGTTAAAAGCATCGTTAGTTCCTTCTGCTCTACTCTTGAGTTCTTGCAATCTCAAAGAAAGACCTAGTGCCTTCTTTTGATTCTCAGCACTCATATCAGTTGGTATACCTTGTTGAACACCAACAACTCTTTCAAAAGCATCCATTGTGTCGTCTGCTTCTTGTTGAGTTATTTCCTTAGCGTTTAGTTGCTGTTTTAGTTTCGTAGCCAAAGCTGTCTTGTACTCTTGATAGCTTTTATTGTCAGATGTAAGTTGAGTAAAAGTTTCAAACTCTAAGTCACTCACCTGTGTGAAATCTGCTTTAGAGTATGCAGCCTTGATTGAGTTAGGTACACCCAATACAAAACCACCAACAGCCTCTTGTGCTGCAGCTTTCAATACTTGTGCAACATACTCGCCAACGCTATCCGGAGTACGGAACATATCCTTTTCCTTTATAGCATTGTATATCGCTTTACCACCAATATCTGTAATCTCCTGTAGTAGACCTGTTTCAGCCTCAGCAGAGGCAGCTATACCTGCAGAAAGAGCAAATCTTCCTCCTGAGCTTTTAACCTCTTCTCGTATTACTTTTGTCAATGTTTTAACTGAAGCACCTTTGGGAACTTTACCCATTGCTTTCATTAATATCCCTGCAACAACTCCTTTTTGTTTCATTACATTTCTGAAACCAAAGTCTTCAAGTGCTGCAACAACAATTCCTATTGGAGCTGCTACTGCTGCTTTTTCCCATTCAGGAACATCTACAAAGTCAGGGTCGTTAGCCATCTCTTCGTATATGTGGTCTGTAACTTGAGCCATTAATTGTGATACTCTCTGAACCTTATTACCTAGGAGTGCAGGCAATGATTCTGTAACACCTTTAAGTGACCCCATCCAAAATTCTGATTGAGCTAAATCATCATATTGATAAGAACTAAGTTCACCTCCAATTAATGTTGACAAACCATTTCTAGTTGCTGCTAACATTCCGCTTTCTAGTGGAAGACTAGCAACTGTTCCTGAAAACTTAGCACCCTCAGGAACTCCCTTGTAAACTATATCTATATCGTCTGAATCAGGTACTTTTACAAAATCTACTGTTTCGTATTTTCGTTGTTTTTTTTCTGCATCAGTAATCTTTCTATCAATAGATTTTCTTTTTTCTTCATCTATTCCTTCATAAAAACTTTTAAATTGTTCTACGTCATTTACATCAAATCCTTCAGGAATATCTATGTTTCTTTTCTTTGCTTCAGTAGTAAAAACGTTTTTATAAGTAGGACCCATTCTACTTTCCATCGAAGCCAATCCTATTATACCTTCAATAGCAGTGTTAACAACACTTGATGCTCTCCTTCCTACTCCTTCATAAAATGATTTACCAAGAGTTCCGTACCAAGTACCCTGCTCTCTTTTCATTTCAGACCACTTACCTACATTTCTGTCAAGTCTCATTCCTTGAAGCTCTAGACCATCGTTTTCTCTAGATAGTCTTTTGGCTTCTTCTTTTAGGTTTTGTTTTAAATCAAGGTATTTTTTGTAGCCTTCGTTGTATTCACCAAGCATTTGCTCTGAGGTAAGGTTTCCGTAAACCTCTTCCATTTCTTTTAACTCAGCACTTTTTGCTACGTATGTTTTTACATCATTGTTGTATTCGTCAGCTCTTAGATTTAAAGAGGAAACACCTTCTTCAACATCTTTCTCATCTTTAATCCTAGCTTTTTCTTTGATGTACTCTTCTTCCTCTCTGTTGAACTGCTGTTCTAAATCTTGGTTTTTCTTAAGGAAGTCTTTTAATGTCTCTGCGGTTTCTTTGTCACTCTTAGTAAAGAATCCACCTTCAACAGTTTCATCTAAGTCAATAGTAATTTTTTTACCATTCGGTGCAGTAACTTTCATCTTGTCACCGAACATACCTGTCTCATCAAACTTAAAACCATAGTCTTCAAGTTTGTATTTCATCTCAGGTACAGCAAACTCTTCCTCTTGACCGGTAAAGTCTGCGTCTATCTCATCAACGTATTCGTTAAATATTCTTTGGGGTTCAGTAAACGAAGCATCCGATTCTGTAGACACTTCCAC
>VMHT01137430.1_pt1 | contig 58988 bp, 56 predicted proteins | sample 4693611 | NCBI WGS metagenome assembly VMHT01 (sample SAMN12280063, study PRJNA550983) | marine metagenome | isolation source: seawater sampled from same location over 5 years 0.02-0.2 micron viral filtrate | place: USA: collected off the coast of southern California halfway between the port... ... | reverse complement strand
TGAAAGGTCCAAAGATGCGGTAATTTATCAGGTTAATACCCGCCAGTTCGGCCCCCGCGGAACATTTAAAGAGGTCGAAGACGGCCTTCCCCATATTCAGTCTCTGGGAGCAGACATTATCTGGCTGATGCCGGTACAGCCAATTGGCGAGAAGCATCGTAAAGGCAGTCTGGGATCGCCTTACGCGGTTAAAGATTATTACGGAATAAATCCTGAATTTGGCAGCCCGGATGAATTTAAATCACTGATTGATGCGATACATCAGCGCGGCATGCAGGTCATTCTTGACTGGGTTCCTAACCACAGCGCGTGGGACTGTAATTTGGTCGAGTCGCATCCGGATTGGTATGCGCGGGACTTTAACAATGATTTCAGACCCTCGCCATGGTGGGACTGGCAGGACATCATTGAGTTTGATTATGATCAGCCGGGATTGCGAAACTATATGATTGAAGCCATGAAATTCTGGCTAAAAGAATATGATATCGATGGTTTTCGCTGCGATGTGGCAGGTTATGTGCCCAACGATTTTTGGGAACAGGCGCGGCCGGCCCTGGAGGCCATCAAGCCCGTATTTATGCTGGCTGAATGGGAAAATCGAGACCTTCATGAGCAGGCGTTTAATATGACCTATGCCTGGAGCTGGCATGAAACCATGCATGGTATTGCCAGTGGCGTTCTGCCGCTGGACAAGTTGCGCAAGTATTACTCGTGGAACGAGCGTTCCTGGCCACAGAGCGCCTACCGTATGACCTTTGTCAGTAACCACGATATGAATGCCTGGGAGGGCACCCAGCATGCTATGTTTGGAGAATTACTGGAGGCGGCCATGGTGCTTTCGGTTATCGGCGAAGGGATGCCACTGATTTATAACGGCCAGGAAGCCGGGGATAGCAAGCAGCTGGCATTCTTTGAACGAGATCCTATTCAGTGGCAGTCCCATCCGATAGGCGCGCTCTACCGCCAACTGATCACTATCAAAAAGCAACACCGCGCCTTACACAACGGGGCATTCGGCGCCACGATGCTACAGGTGCCTAATACCGTTATGGAGCAGGTATTCAGTTTTGTGCGTCAGCAAGACGGTGAAAAAATACTGGTTATACTTAACCTGTCACACCAGCCGGTAACGGTGAGCTTTAACTCACCGTTATATTCGGGACAGTATGTAAATTTACTAAACCAGAGCAAGTGTCACTTACTGGATAATCAACCAATGACCCTGAAGGCCGGTGAATACCGGGTATTAAAAAATCAGGTTAGTTAACGCTAACAGCATCATCGCTATAAACACCCAGGCCATGCGGCGGGTGATAATAGTGACAGTGCCGGTCGGCGCGGGTTTTTCCCGTTGCTCCAGCTGCTCCGAAACACTGGAGCCCAGCTGGCGTCCTTCGTCACGCACCCGGCTGACCATAGCTGTTACTTTACGCCCGGATTTTGGTAACAGTTTGCGATAAAACCACTCCGCATCCAGATTGACTGAGCGCAGCTCGGGGGGATAGAGCCCTTGCTTGTTAAGCCATACAAAGGCCAGCGCCGAGAAGAATAGCAACTGAATCTGGGTCAGGGTGTGGGTCAGATCATAGGGCGTATAGTCAAGCTCCCAGGGCAACATCTGATACAGCCATTGAGGATTAACCCCAATGGCGATACACAATACCGCCGCCAGTCCCATCGCCACCTGCATATTCACCGGCGCCTCTTTGGGACGCATCCCTGAGTCGTGGGCAAAAAATGCAAAGAACGGAATTTTAATGCCCGCATGGTGAAATACCCCAGCAGAGGCGAACAGCAACATCAGCCAGACAATAATCTGGTCCTGTTCCAGCAGCGCCGCCATCACCATACTTTTACTGACAAACCCGCTAAATAGTGGAAAGGCCGAAATAGACGCCGCACCAACCAGACAAAATACCGTGGTACGCGGCATCGATTTATACAGGCCGCCAAGGTGCGAACCGTTTACATGACCCACCCGGGTTAATACCGCCCCCATAGTCATAAACAATAAGCCTTTAAAAATGACATCATTGAAGGCGTGGGCCACGGCACCATTTAGTGCCAGCGCAGTGCCAATGCCGATACCGCAAACCATAAAGCCCAGCTGGTTGATTAACGAGTAAGCCAGCACCTTACGCAAATCATTCTCAATCACGGCATAAAAAATCGGGAAACAGGTCATGGCTGCGCCGATGTAGATCAGCACCGGCTCACCGGGGAACATACGTGCCAGTAAATAGACTGCTACCTTGGTGGTAAATGCAGATAAATACAGGGTGCCGGTGGGCGTCGCCAGCGGATAGGCATCGGTAAGCCAGGTATGCAAAAACGGAAAACCACATTTTATACCCAGAGCAATAAATATCAGCCACGAAGCACTGCCATCCAGACCCACGTATTCCAGCTTAAGAGAGCCGGTTTGCTGATACAGCATAATCGAGCCAGCCAGCAGAAGGACGCCGGATAACACCTGAATAACCACATACCGATTTGCCGCCCGGATAGCCTCGGGGGTGCGGCGAGCCCAGATTAGGAAAGCTGAGGTTATGGCAAGCAGTTCCCAGAACATAAAGACGGTGAGCAAATCGCCCGCAAACACTGCGCCCAATGCACTACCTGCATACAATAATCCGCAGACCTGCTGGGTATGATCTTTAACATGCAAAGAATAAATAAGGGCAATAAAAGCAGCAATATGGAACAAATAACCAAACAATAAACTCAGTTTGTCGACATGGTAAAGCTGTAAAACCAGATCGCCGATTTGCCAGGTCAGGCCTCCGGCTTCAGCATGCGTCATGTAAAGGTTGAAGCCGCCCCACAAAGGCGCTAGTAACAGCAGTATTTTCAGTTTTCCTTTGAGCAGCGGTGCCAGTAGGGCGAACGCAAAAAATACCACGAAGGGCGGAAGGCTGGCGGTCCACATCATTCTTGCTCCTGCCGGTCCGGCTTATTATTTAATGGGGCTTCATAATAGTCTTCGTCGCGCATCAAAAGTTTGCGTAATCCTGACGCTGCAAAAACCAACAGCACACAGGCAATGAATCCGTACAGAGCGTAAAAGGCGGGTATCTCTTCCAGCTCAGTATAAATATGCCGGTGTACTACAAAATCAGCTACTACCAACAGTGCACACAGCACATAAAAAATACGCAGGATCCAGCTCACCACTTTAGGATCGTCAAAAAAGCCGTCCTGGGAAGGTTTGTCACTCATGGTTTGCCTCCACCGACAATACTTTGTGCCAGTTCCAGGAAAAGATCTGGCTGGAAAAAGAAGTACACACAGGCGGCCGACGGGATCACCATGGCAACCAGACAGGGCCAGGGAGCTTCGGTGATATCGGACGCAGTATCAGCCATGGGTTTAAACCAGGCATTGACCGGAATGGTTAATAAATACCAGATGTTCAAAAGGGTACTGAGCATTAATGTGATACTCAACGCCCACCCCAGCCATGCCGGGCCGGTAAAGGCGCTGGCGCCGCTAACCAGATACCATTTACTCCACATTCCACCTAACATCGGGATGCCGATTATGCTCATGGCACCTATGGCAAAGCAGGCGAAGGTAATTGGCATCTTGCTGGCCAGGCCATCCAGTTCACTGACTTTGGTTTTGTGAGCGGCGACTAATATGGCGCCCGCGGCAAAAAATAAGGTGATTTTGGCAAAAGCATGCATCGCAATATGCAGGGTAGCCCCCACTAACGCCGCCTGATTAACCATCAGCGCCCCTAGTACAATGTAACTAAGCTGGCTGATAGTACTGTAGGCCAGACGTTCTTTCAGATTGTCCCGGGTCATTGCCACCAACGACGCCAGAATTATGGTGGCCATCGGAATCAGCAGCAGGTATTCGGTATTTACGCTTTGAGCAATAACCTCGGGGCCGAAGATAAACAGCACCACTTTTAACACTGTAAAGACACCGGCTTTAACCACCGCGACCGCATGCAACAGCGCACTAACCGGGGTAGGGGCTACCATGGCCGAGGGTAGCCAGCGATGCAATGGCATAATACCGGCTTTGCTGATACCTAGTAAAAAGACCAGCAACAGGGGCGCGATAAACAGCGTATCCATATTGCCTGCCAATATCCCGTTTTCGGCAAAACTTAAGGTTCCTGCCTGAATGTACGTGATCACAATGGCCGGCAAAAAGAAAGCAATGGACGAGCCCATCAGAATCAACAGGTATTTACGGGCTCCGGCGCGTGCGGTGGAGGTGCCGGCGTGAGCCACCAATGGATAGGTACCTACTGTGAGAACTTCGTAAAACAAAAACAGCGTCAGAAGGTTTTCCGCAAACGCGATAGCCATCACACAGGCGATGGAAACCGCAAACAGAATGTAGAAACGGGTTTGGTTACGTTCGTGGTGAGCACGCATATACCCCATGGCGTACAGGGTGGTAACAATCCACAGACTACTGGCTATCAACGCAAACATAACGCCGAAACGGTTCAGGGCGAAAGCAATTTCAAGTCCGTCTACAGGGGTTGCCATCACTAGCGTGGCGGCCTCTTCAGGCAGCTGGTATAACCTTAAAATAACCGCAAACAGTAAGGTGGCGGTAATTACTGAAACGCTTTCCCGAAGGTTAGGCCGACTGGAGGTCAGACTGATTAACACTGCGCCGGCTAATGGTAATAGTAATGCTGTTAACATCAAAACCGAGGCACTCATTGACCACCTCCGCTACGAAACAAGACTTCTACCGCAGTATTGGCAGCCTCAAGGGGGATGTCGGTATACAACCCAAAGTAAAAGCACGCAACCACCATCACATAGCAGCAACAGGTGGCTACCGGCAGTTCCGAGACAATTTCTTTACCCGAACCGACCTTATGTACGGTAAGTTTTTGGGGTCCATCAAAATACAATGCTTCAATGATCTTCCAGACATACATAATGGCCATAATTGAGGCCACCAGAATTGAACCGGCCACAATATAGTTGTCATTTTCTAACGCCCCCTGTACCAGGTACCACTTACTGATAAACCCGGCAGTGCCTGGTACACCAATCAGACTAAGCCCCGCCAGTGCAAAGGCTCCGGTAGTCCACGGCATAGTTTTGCCGGCGCCCCGCAGTTTTTCCAGATTGGTGGTGTGAAGACGCATCAGTACCAGTCCGGCAGCCATAAACAGGGCGGCTTTGGTAATGGCGTGGTTAAACATATGCACTGTGGCAGCTATCAGGCCAGCTTCGTTGTTCAGGCCAACGCCAACCACCATATAACCCAGTTGCGCCACACTGGAATAGGCCAGTAGTCGTTTTATAGACACCTGGCAAATGGCTTTGTAAGAACCATACAGCATCCCCAGACAGCCACTTAACAACAGGAAGCCGGGCAATAGCATTTCATCCCAGTAGGTGCTGGGAAAGATGTGATACAAGGTTCTTATCAAGACATAAATAGCGACCTTGGTAGAGGTGGACGCCAGAAATACCGTGACCATGGTAGGGGCCTGGGTATACGCCTCAGGAAGCCACGAATGCAAAGGAAATGCTGCTGCTTTCAGGGCCAGGCCAATCAGGATAAACAACAGGGCGGTGAGCACCAGTGTCATCGATGAATAGTCATCGAAGCGCTCAGCAATATCGGCCATATTCAATGTGCCCGAGGCGGCGTACAAAAAGCCAATTCCAAGCAAAAAGAAGGTTGCCCCCAGCGTGCCCGCCATCAGGTAATTAAACGAGGCAACCAGCGCCTGGCGCTTTTGTCCCATGGCGATCAGCGCATAGGAAGACAGCGAAGATATTTCCAGGAATACAAACAGGTTAAAAATATCGCCGGTCAGGGCCATGCCCATCAGACCTAAAATAACCAGCTGAAAGGCGGCATAAAACAAATGAATCTGCGAATCATCAATTTCCTGCTCGGCGCTCTTGCTGCCATAGATCACACTGATAAGAGCGATAAACGCAACAATTACTGCTACCAGGGCATTTAAGGAGTCGATAACATATTCAATACCCCAGGGCGGCTTCCAGCCGCCCAGCTCATAATGAATAACTTCGCCGCTGATAACATGTTGCAGGACCATAGCACTTAGTACTGCCAGAGCCAGACACGTTAGCATGGTAATAGTCCAGGCCACCTGGCGATTTGCAATCATGGCGGTAATCGGAGCGCTGATAAGTGGAATCACTACCAGTAACACTGTAAACAATTCCATCAGTCCAGCTCCTCTTTTTCCATCTGATGGTGGATGTTGTCTTCTTCCATACTGTCATAGGCCCGACGAATTCGGATAATAAGGGCAAAGCCCAGAGCCATAGTGGCTACGCCCACCACGATAGCGGTCAGCATTAATACCTGGGGCAGGGGATTAGCGTAACGGGTAGCAGCATCGGTAATAATCGGAGCCGTCCCCCCGTCTACCTTACCCACGCTGACGTAAAACAAGATAACGGCGGTCTGAAACATACTGAGTCCCGCCAGTTTTTTCATTAAATTCGGGCTGCTCATCATGGTGAACATGCCAATCATCATGACCCCGATAATGAGCCAGTAATTTATGTGTCCAAGCAGGTAAGCCATCATTGTGGTGGAATTGTCCTTGCAAAGGTGTAAAACAACAGCAACATGACGCAGGCCACCGTAATACCTACGCCAAGTTCAATTAAAATAATCCCCAAGTGCTGGCCCGCTACGGGAGTGCCGGCCAGTACGCTGTAGTTCAGAAAGGTTCCGCCTTTAAACAGGGAGACCACACCCACACCGGCAAATAAAAGAACCCCCAGCGAGGCACCAATACGCAGTATTGCTTCGGGCATAACGCGGGTGGTGGCATCTACACCATACACCAGGGCATACAATAAAAAGGCACTACTGAAAATAACGCCGGCCTGAAAGCCGCCGCCGGGACTATAATCACCGTGAAACTGCACATACAGGGCAAACAATAAAATAACCGGGACCAGCCATTTGGTTACGACCCGTAAAATCAGACTGTCACTCATCGTTTCTCCTGGCTTTTAAATGCACTTTTTCGCGCCGTCCCAATAACAATAAAACCCCAATACCTGCGGTTAATACCACCGTAACCTCGCCCAGGGTGTCAAACCCCCGGTAACTGGCCAGCACGGCGGTTACCAGATTCGGGACGCCGGTTTCATCAGCCCCTTTTTCAATATAGTGCCGGGCAACCTGCTGATAAGAAGGGGTCTGGGTATCACCAAAATTGGGTAAGTCCTGAATACCGAAGATTACCAGCGACCCCATAGACAGGCTTAGCAGCAACGGCAACACACGTTTGCCCGGTTTAATCGGTGCGCTGTGCCCGTGACGTACCGCCGCCAGCGTCACCAGCATCAGCACCGTAGAGATACCGGTACCCACCGCGGCTTCCGTAAAGGCCACATCGGGGGCATCAAGCACCACAAACAGACTGGATACCAGCAAGCTATACAGGCCAAACAGCATTACCATGGCCAGCAACACTTTTACCCGCATTACCGCAAAGGCGGTAACCAGCAAAAAAAGCAACAAAACCGTATTTAGCAGCAAACTCATGATAAGTCGGCCTCATCGTTATTTTTGGAGGCATCGCCCGGTAACCCCCACCGCCAGGCACTGTTGGCCAGGGCGTAAGACGATACCGGACTGGTGAACAATAAAAACAAAAATACAATCAGCAACTTTGCGGTGGTCAGTGACCACCCTGACTGACAGGCTAAACCGGCAAGCAGTAAAAAGGAGCATAGGGTATCGGTGATCCCTACCGCATGCAGACGGGAGTAAAAATCAGGCAACCTGAATAACCCCAGCCCGCCGGTCAGGCTTAAAAAACACGCCAGAATAACCAGCACATAAGACAATATATCCATCATGGTTGTTTGTGCTCCTCATCCGGGTCGGTATTGTCGGTGCTGGCAAAAAAGCGGCCCCGCTCCACCAGGCGAAGTGCAGCCACTACGCCGATAAAATTCAGCAATGAATACAACAAAGCGATATCCAGCAGATCTTCACGTCCCGAGAAAAAGGCGATGAGTGCCACCAGCAGTACTGCTTTGGTTCCAAACATATTCACCGCTAAAATACGATCAAAGACAGTTGGTCCTACAAAGGCGCGGGCCAGGGCCAGTGCCATTGTGACCAAAAACGCGATCCCCGCGCCCAGATACAATGCATTCATAGGGTTCTTCTTTTTTTACGTGGCGCGGCGATGCGCACATCTGACTGCTTAATGCGTGGGATAATATCACTCATGCCGCCGTCGGCGAGGTCCTGCGCGCCTTCTGCGCTGATACTGTGGATCAGAAGCGTATCTTTTTCTACGACCATGCTCACGGTTCCAGGGGTCAGAGTGACGGCATTAGCGTAGATAACCTGAGACAGAGGATTTTCAAAGGGCAGGGGGATCTCCCGAAAAGTGGGAGTGGCTTTGCGAATACCATAAATCCGCAGACACACATCAATATTAGACATCACCACTAAGCCACCCAGGCGCAGCACAAACATGAAAAGATCGGTCGTGACCGGGATATGAAATTGTTCATGGTCAATTTCATCCATGCGCCAGTCAAGCCATAATACCAGCGCCACTGAGGCTGCGCCCAGACTGAGCAGCAGAATTGAAAAGTGGCCAGACAATAGTACCCATAGCGCACAGAGTATGATCGCCAGCCTGATGGTGAATTTCACGTTCTTGATCCCTTAATTATTGCTTTTTTAAAGGTTTATTATTTTTTACTGCATAGGCTTTTACTAACCCTAGCCGAAAAACCGATCAAAATGCAAAAATAACAAATGATTAAATTATAGTGGCTCGCCATTTTGAGGCAGAGTCTGGCATAATAGCGCTTTTCAGTTATCTGCGGTTTGTATGTCCTCCATCTCTAAAGTCTTTTCGGCTGACGGCCTGCTGGCCAAAACAATTGAAGGGTTTGTCCCCAGAGAAGCGCAAACCGACATGGCGCTAGCGGTGCAGGCGGCGCTGGATAAAAAGCACAGCCTGGTGGTCGAAGCCGGTACGGGCACCGGTAAAACTTTTGCCTATCTGGCGCCGGCGCTGCGGGCCAAGGGCAAGGCAATTGTTTCCACCGGCACCAAAAATTTGCAAGAGCAGTTGTATCATCGCGATTTACCGCTGGTGAAAAAAGCCCTGGGCAGTTTACGTAAAACCGCGCTGCTAAAAGGCCGCTCCAATTATCTTTGCTTACACCGGCTGGCCCAGCATGGTGGCAATTCGACGCTGCTTGAAAAAGAAACCCTTGATCAGCTATCAGCGGTAAAAACCTGGTCTACCACCACTAAAAATGGCGATATGGGCGAGTTAAAAACATTGCCCGAAGATGCCCGTGTATTGCCTCTGGTTACCTCCACCGTGGACAATTGTCTGGGCCGGGATTGTCCGGATTATGAAGATTGTTACCTGGTCCAGGCACGCCGAAAAGCGTTGGAAGCCGACGTTATTGTGGTTAACCATCATCTGTTTTTTGCCGATATGGCGCTAAAAGATACCGGCTTTGGAGAATTAATCCCCGAAGCCGATGCGGTCATTTTTGACGAAGCCCATCAGATCCCGGATATCGCCAGTGACTATTTTGGTGAGACCTTGTCCACCCGGCAAATTCATGACATGGCCAAAGACATTACCCTGTTGTTTCGCACCGTACTAAAAGATGCCGGACAATTGGATAAGGCCGCCGATAAATGTCGCATCGTGGCTTCTGACTTACGCCTGTTGTTTCCGGAAAACCCCCAGCGAGGCAGCTGGGTGGAAGCCATGGAACGTGACGATGTACAAACGCAGATAAGCCGCCTGGCTGATGCATTAGGTGTATTGCATGAAGTCTGTAAGCTTAATATCGGGCGCGACAAAGACCTGGATAACTTGTACGAACGTGTAGTGGAAGCACGGGAACAGCTTGATTCTTTTCGCAATACCGAACAACAGGGCGTAAGTCTGTGGTATGAAACCACGCCCCGTCATATGGTGCTGCATCTGACCCCGTTATCCATTGCAGCCAAATTCCGGCGTTTTATCAGCGATCCGCCCAGAGGCTGGATCTTCACCTCGGCCACCCTGATGGTAGACGGCGGCTTTGACCATTTTCAGCGACGTATGGGACTTGAGGAGGCGAAAACGCTGGGGCTGGACAGTCCGTTTGATTATCAGCAGCAGGCCATGCTGTGCGTACCCAGGTATTTGCCAGAACCTAACAGTTTCAGCATGCGCGAAACCTTACTACATACCGCAAAAACCTTAATCAAAGCCAGCCGCGGCCGCTGCTTTTTACTCTTCACCAGCCATGCGATGTTGCGTGAAACCGCCGCGCGTCTGGAAGAACAAATCGATAATCCCTTACTGGTGCAGGGCAGTACCACTAAGCAAGCGCTGTTGGCCGAGTACCTGGCCAATGAAAAGGCGGTGCTTATGGGCACCGGCGCGTTTTGGGAAGGTGTGGATGTACGCGGCAGTGATCTGGTGTGCGTCATGATTGATAAACTTCCCTTTGCCTCGCCCGATGATCCTCTGCTGCAGGCTCGTATGGAAGATGTTAAAAAGCGCGGCGCCAATCCGTTTGCCGCGATTCAGATACCGCAGGCGGTAATCACCCTTAAACAAGGCGCAGGCCGGTTAATCCGGGACCCTGGCGATAAAGGCGTGCTGGTTATCTGTGATAACCGGCTGGTCACCAAACCTTATGCTAAAACCTTTTTAGCCAGCCTGCCCGATATGCAAAGAACCCGAAGCCTGGACCAGGTAGCGTCCTTTCTGGCCGACATTGAGTAGTTATTTATGAAAAACCTATTAGCCATTGATACGGCCACTGAATCCCTTTCTGTAGCCTTGCAATTTAACCGGCAAACCTTTCACCGGTTTGAAATCTGCCCGCAGCAGCATAGCCAGAAGTTGCTGCCGATGATTGATGACGTGCTTAATGAGGCTGGCGCGACGCTGGCGGATCTGGAGGGGCTGGTTTTTGGCCGTGGGCCGGGAAGTTTTACCGGGGTCAGAATTGCCACGGGAATGATTCAGGGCTTAGCATTGGGTTCTCAGCTGCCCGTGGTTGGGGTGAGCACGCTGGCAGCGATGGCACAGCAGGCCATAGCAGAACAGCAGGCGTCCCACATTGTTACCGCCATCGATGCGCGTATGAACGAGGTGTATTTTGCGTGTTTTGAAGCCTCAGCGCAGCTGGCCGTAGCAATATTAGACGAGCAGGTCTGTGCGCCAGAGATAGCTGCGCAGTCCTTCCCGGCCTCAATACCCGAGCATAACTTTGTGGCAGCCGGTACCGGCTGGCAGGCATATCCGGCCCTAACCGATAAGTCCTCTACGCAGGAGGTAAGCATACTTTATCCGCATGCCCGGTATATGCTGGCATTAGCCGAGCCGGAGTTTGAAGCCGGTCGCACCTATAGCGCAGAAACCGTAGAGCCGGTATACCTTCGTGATAAAGTTACCTGGAAAAAGTTGCCCGGCAGAGAATAGCCACAACCTGATGGCGGCACAAATCTTGCCTAGGTAAATGGTTCGAAAAACATAATTTGCGTCGCCGGTTTCTATCGTTAATTTTTTTGCAGGTTTTAATCGTCTCTATTTGTTATGGATATAAACTCTAACTTTTCAGTTATTGCTCCAGACTCGCAAAGTCGTGCTAACCAAGATACGGGTAAGGTGCGTCGTCTTACCCGCGAAGAGCAAACTCCGGCCATAGAGTCCAGTCAAAGCCTGCGGACCACCGCCAACCCGGATACGCTCAATAAAGCCCGTCGTTTCGCCCAGGAATCTGGCTACGATCAGCCGCAAGGTAAGGGCAATCAGGCTGTACAGGCATATATGAGCCTGGAACGTGAAGTGCAGCGCGATACTATTCGTACCATGATGGGTGTCGATCTGTACGCCTGATAGCGTAAATTTTAAGTTTGTTCAGCTGTTATTCATCCCAATTTTATATACTATCGTAAACAATAATCTCAGCCTTTATGGGGATAGTTATGTGGTTAAAAGCAATGGCCGCGAGCATGGTATTACTGCTAAGTGGTTGCGCCATGGTGCCTGATAATCTGGCGGTGCCTGAAGGTACAACATTGGTGTCTTACCAGGGCGCGGTAACCGGCGGTTCTGAAGTTACCGGCCGCACGGCACGTTGGGGCGGGGTGATCGTCGGGGTAGAAAATAAACCCGACAAAACATTTATAGAAGTTGTTCACTTTCCGCTTAATCATTACGGCCGGCCCAATACATCAGAAGAAACCATCGGCCGCTTTAAAGTCAAAATTGACGGCTTTGTCGATCCTATCGTATTTGAAGAGGGCCGTTCGGCCACCTTTTTAGGCAATGTTGCCAAGCCTATTACCGGAATGGTAGGAGAGCAGCCCTACATGTTCCCGGCAGTTCAGGCCCGGGACTATCATCTGTGGCGGGAAACCACCACCTATGATGTTTCTACCCTGTATTTCAATTATGGTACCGGCTGGTATTCCCCGTTTTACTATGGACATCCACATTGGGGGCCGCACACCGGCTTTAGCAGGTCGCGTATAAGAGTCATTGAGAGTCGTGGATTTCAGCCTAAATTAAAACAACAAAACGTGATTGAACAAAACCGTTCAAAACGGCTCGAAAGACGATCCGAACGCGCTAAAGACGGTATAAAATCTGAAATAGACTAAGCATACTATTGCCGCTTGCCGGCAAGAATATGCCATAGGTGCGGCGGCTTTTTGCCGCCGTTCGTGTTTTGACGATAAAAGGACGTGACATGATAGAAACAGAATTTCAGGCCGGTGCAGTCACCCTTACTGCGCTGGATAATCAGGGCGGCGGCACCGTCATCATCGGGTTGCACGGGTATATGGATAACGCTGCCAGCCTGGAGCCTCTGGCGCCGTTTTTACATAATTACCGTTTTATCGCACTGGATATGGCTGGGCATGGGAGTTCCACCCACCGGCCCTACGGCAGTCATTACAATCTGGTGGACTATCTGCAAGATCTTCATGCCATGATTGAGCATCAGGGGTTTGAGCAGGTGGTATTGCTAGGCCATTCACTGGGCGGCATTCTGGCGACCATGTATGCCGGGATTTTTCCCGATAAAGTGAGCGGGGTGGTCAGTATCGATGCCTGCGGGCCGTTAACTGAATCTGCAGAAACCACCGCAGCCCAGCTTAGAGACAGTATTGAAAGCCGCTATAAACGCAGCCGTAATCGATTAAAGGTAGTAGATCTTGAGCAGGCGGTAGCTGCCCGCTGTCAGATTAGTGACATCAGTGAACCCCATGCCAGGGCTATATTACAACGCAATCTCACCCAGGATGCCGGCGGGCATTATTTCTGGGCCAGCGACCCAAAATTGCGTACCCGCTCAAACCTGCGTTTGACCGAAGAGCAGGCCAAAGCCCTGATGGCGTCGATAACCTGCCCGGTCTATTTTGCCGCGGCCAGTGACAGCTTCAAAAATCTTCGTGAACGTTACGAGCAACGGGCCAGCTGGTTTAAACACGCACAACGTGATTATTTTAACGGCGGCCATCATATTCATATGGAAAAGCCAGAGGAAATAGGGCCTGCAGTAGCGAATTTTGTTGAACAATTGTAAACGTGGTCATTTATCTTTACGGGGACTTCCGATACTATACCGAAGTAATCAGACCAGTTGTGCATTTCTCAACCAACATGCCCTGGAAGTAAAATAAAAGAATAATAAGTAGGAGGTTTTGTGGAGAAAACCTGGCTTGAGCATTACGACCCTCGCGTTAATGCTGAAATCGACCCAGACCACTATTCGTCAGTTGTCGATATCTTTGAGCAGTCTGTTAAAAACTATGGCGACAGTACTGCCTATATCAATATGGGGCATGAAATATCGTTTAATGAGTTAGACGAGCTGAGTGCACAGTTTGCTGCCTATTTGCAAAACAGTGGTTTTAAGAAAGGTGATCCGGTCGCCATTATGATGCCCAACCTGCTGCAATATCCAGTGGCGATGTTTGGTATTTTGCGTGCGGGGCTGGTGGTGGTCAATGTTAACCCCCTGTACACCGCCCGGGAGCTGAAACATCAGCTAAAAGACTCCAATGCCAAAGGGATCGTAATTGTCGAAAACTTCGCCTGTACCCTGGAAGAGGTCATTGACGATACGCCCATACAACAGGTTTTTCTTACCGCATTAGGCGACATGCTGCCCGCGCCTAAGCGCTGGGTAGTAAACCTGGTGGTTAAGCACGTTAAGAAAATGGTGCCTGCATTTGGTTTAAAATCTTCTACCTCGTTTATGAAGGCGGTTAAAGAAGGTGCAAGCCTGACCTTCACCAAGCCTGATATTACCGGCGAAGATTTGGCTTTTTTACAGTATACCGGGGGCACAACCGGGGTCTCTAAAGGCGCCATGCTGACCCATCGCAACATGATTGCGAATCTGGAACAGGTGTCCGGAATTCTTGAGACCGTTATCGAAAAAGGCAAGGACCTGGTGGTAACGGCATTACCGCTTTACCATATCTTTGCCTTACTGGCCAACGGCCTGCTGTTCCTTAAATACGGCTGTCCTAACCTGCTTATTACTAACCCCCGTGATATGCCAGGCTTTGTAAAAGAGCTGGGTAAATATCCATTTGCGATTTTACCGGGGGTTAATACCCTGTTTAACGGACTACTTAATACGCCAGGATTCAGTGAATTAGATTTTTCTAAGTTTAAATTTGGTTTAGGCGGAGGGATGGCGGTACAGCGTCCGGTAGCCGAGAAGTGGGAAGCGATCACCGGCACGGTATTGCTGGAAGGCTACGGTCTGACTGAATGTTCGCCGGTGGTGGCGGTTACCCCTCCGCAAATTGGTGAGTACAAAGGCACCATCGGCTTGCCTGTGCCTTCTACCGATATTAAATTACTGGACGAAGACGGTAACGAAGTGGCTGAAGGCGAACCCGGCGAAATGTGGGTGAAAGGTCCCCAGGTTATGCGTGGTTATCTGAACCGTGAAGAAGCCACCAATGAAATATTGCAGGATGGCTGGTTAGCCACGGGCGATATCGCCCGCGCTGATAAACAAGGTTACTTCTATATTGTTGACCGTAAAAAGGATATGATTCTGGTATCTGGCTTCAATGTGTTTCCAAACGAGATTGAAGAAGTTGCCGCGATGCATGAAGGCGTCATTGAAGCGGCCGCGATTGGTGTGCCCCATGATGTGAGTGGCGAAGTCGTTAAGCTGTACGTGGTCAAAAAAGATGACAGCCTGACGGCTCAGGATGTGATTGCTCATTGTCGCAAGCACCTGACCGGATACAAGATTCCAAAGCAGGTTGTGTTTAAAGACGAGTTGCCAAAGACCAATGTAGGTAAAATTCTGCGACGCGAGCTGCGCGACTGATGACAAAATAAATTTCGTTGCTGTGTGATATGTTACACGCAGTGTTTCAAGGTTTTTCAGGGACAGCCGGCATTTGCCGGCTGTTTTTATTATTATGGACTATGAATTAATCACCACCACCGCCCGGCTCAACGCGGTGTGTGAAAAGGCCGGCAAATGCGATGCAATTGCCCTGGACACCGAATTTGTTCGAACCCGCACGCTGACTCCCCAACTGGGCTTATTGCAACTGTACGATGGCGAACAGCTGGTGCTGATCGATCCCCTGGCCATTGATGATATGTCAGCTTTTGTCACCTTGCTGACAAACCCTGAGGTGGTTAAAGTCCTGCATTCATGCTCAGAAGATTTAGAAGCATTTTTAAATGCGTTTGAGACCTTGCCCACCCCCATTTATGATACCCAGTTTGCTGCGGCGATGCTGGGCATGGGCACCTCCTTAGGTTATGCCAGGCTGGTAGAGATCCTAAGCGCAGTGGTGCTGGATAAAGGCGAATCAAGAACCGACTGGCTGGCCCGCCCGCTGAGCCCCAAACAACTGGTTTATGCGGCAAATGATGTATTGTATCTGTTGCCGGTCTACCGTGAGCTCTATCAGCAAAGTGAAGCGGCCGGTAAAACCGGTTGGATCCTGGAAGAAATGGCGGCTCTGGGGGTAAAGAAACAATCCCAGTTACCTTTGGAATATGCGTATTTACCCATCAAAAACAACTGGAAACTCAACCCCAGACAGCTCACCGTATTGCAGCATCTGGCGGCCTGGCGGTTACAACTGGCCCGGCAAAAGGATATTGCGCTTAATTTTGTGGTCAAAGAAACGGTGATGCTGGATATTGCGCTGCATTTGCCTCAAAGCCGTAATGCCCTAAGCGCTATTGACGGCATGATAGGTCCTACCATGCGTCGCTATGGAGACACGCTGGTGGCATTAGTACAGGATGCTCTACAAGACTTTGATCAATTACCAGAAACCCGGCATTTAACCAAAACCCGGCGCTTAATGGAGTTTCCAGCGTATAAAAAGACGTTGGCTAAAGTAAAAGCACTGGCCGGAGACGTGGCACAGGAAAACGCCATCCCGGTAGAAGTTGTGGCGTCTAAAAAGCAGATGAATCAGGCCATAAAATGGTATTGGCTCACGATAGATGAAACCCGGGCTCAGGGCTTACAGCCTGATTTGCTAAGCGGCTGGCGGGGCCGGCTGTTCGGTGACCGGTTAACCCAACTTTTAGATAACGCTAAATAGGAATACCTATGCTGTGCGCAGTTTACAAAACTCGTAAAAAAGAGGGCATGTTCCTCTACGTAAAAAACAAAGAGGACTTTTCCTCAGTACCCGAGGTATTAATGCAACAGTTTGGGCATCCTGAGCTGGTGATGCTGTTGCCGCTGGATAAACGCGAACAATTGGGACGCGTGAATAAACAAACATTGGTGACGGCACTTAACGAGCAGGGGTATTACCTGCAAATGCCGCCCAAACAGGAAGACTGGCTGGCAGAACACCGGCTGGCAATGGGACTGAGTTCTCGCGAAGAATCCAAAAAGTTCTGATATGAAATTATCTACCCTCATTAGTCTGGTGTTGCTCATCGCAATGCCATTTACTGCCTTGTCTAAAGCCCAGTCTGCTGAAAAAAGCGAAGCCGGGTTTCATGACTATGTAAAGCAGCTTCAGGCAGAAGCGCAATCAAAAGGATTTTCAGCAGATTGGCTGAACACCCAGCTTCAGAATATCGCTTATCGGCCCACGGTAGTTAAAGCAGATAAAAATCAGCCTGAGCGTAAGATTACGCTGGACAGTTACCTGGCCACCCGGGTACCGGACTGGAAGGTGAGCCAGGCCGTTTCTCTGTACCAGAAACATCAGTCATTGCTTGAAGAAATCGGCCGGCGTTATGGCGTTCAGCCCAGATTTATTGTGGCATTGTGGGGGAACGAGTCTAACTTTGGCAAACTTCAGGGCAAGTTTGATGTGTTGTCTGCGCTGGCGTCACTGGCCTACGAAGGCCGGCGTGAAGTACTTTTTAAAAAGCAGTTTTTTGCGGCCCTGACACTGTTGAAGCAAGGGCATATTGATGTGGATAACCTGAAAGGATCCTGGGCGGGAGCCATGGGACAAAGTCAGTTTATGCCAACGTCCTTTTTAAGCTATGCGGTAGATTATGATGAGGATGGCCGAAAGGATATCTGGAATACACCAGCTGATGTGTTTGCTTCAATTGCTAATTTTCTGGCTTCTGAAGGCTGGGACGAACAATACACCTGGGGGCGGCAGGTCAAACTGAAAGATCATTATCAGGGTGAGCATGCCGGGCTTAACAAGAGTCAGTACGTACCACTGGCACGTTGGAACGCACGGGGCGTGACTCGTTATAATGGTAAACCGCTGCCCGAGGTCGATATCCAGGCCTCATTAATTATGCCTGATGGCCCGAAAGGGCGGGTTTATCTGGTTTATAATAACTTCCATACTCTGATGAAATGGAACCGCTCAAGTTATTTTGGGGTTTCTGTAGGGTATCTGGCCGACCGCATCAAAAAAGGACACTGATATGTACCAGCATCTGAATAATCTGAACCTGCCAATTGAGCTGCCGCCCGGAAAGGTAGTGTGTGTAGGGAGAAATTATCTGGATCATGTACAGGAAATGCGTTCTGAGGTGACCGACGAAGCGCTATTGTTTATGAAGCCTAAAGCCGCGCTTTGCCATTTGCATCAGCCTGTTGTTATTCCCGGCGATAAAGGCGAGTGTCACAATGAACTTGAGCTGGCGGTGCTAATCAAAAATCCGCTTAAAAACGCCAGCGAAGAAGAGGCCTTACAGGCGATATGGGGTGTGGGCATTGCTTTGGACCTTACTTTGCGTGACATCCAGAGTCGTTTAAAGGAGGCTGGCCATCCATGGGAGCGTGCCAAAGCCTTTGATGGCAGTTGCCCGGTCTCTGGCTTTGTTCCCCGAACCCGGTTTGACGATTTGCAAAACCTTGAGTTTTCGCTTTCGGTGAACCAAAAGATTCGCCAACAGGGTAACACCGCTGCTATGATGCGCCCCGTTTTGGCGTTGCTGGCAGAAATATCCGGCGAATTTACGCTCGAACCGGGTGATGTTGTGCTCACCGGCACGCCAAAAGGCGTAGGTCCGTTGGCCCATGGCGATACGATCACCGCCCGTTTATCTTCTCAAATTGATTTAACCACAAGTGTAGTAGCAGCATGACAGACCGGTTCTGGGAAACCAAAACACTCGAACAAATGAACGATAAAGAATGGGAAGCCTTGTGCGATGGTTGCGGCAAGTGTTGTCTGCATAAGTTTATCGAGGATGACAGCGCCGATGAAGCTGCGCCCACTGATCATCTGAACGGGGATGAACAGGTTCACTATACCAATATTGTTTGCAGCTACTTAAATACCCGCACCTGCGAATGTACCGAGTATGACAATCGCACCACCCTGGTACCAGACTGCGTAAAGCTCACCAAAGCGAATCTTAAAGATATTTTCTTTATGCCGACCAGCTGCAGCTACCGCCGGTTATATGAAAACCGGGGTTTGCCTTCGTGGCATCCGTTGCTTAATCAGGGCAAAAAAAGCAAAATGCACCAGCAAAAAATGTCGGTGCGGGGCAAAACCGTGTATGAGTGTGATGTCGACTTAGACCATTTTGAAGATTATATCGCGCTGTGGCCGCTAGAAGATCTTGATTAAAACCCAGAGGCTCCTAGTCGTTGGTGGTTAGCGCATACAAGTAAGCATCGCGCCCGAATACTCTTTTCTTGCATAAGCCTTCGGACAGGGCGCCCAGCTTAGTAGCCACTTTCATGCTGGCTTTATTCGCCGGTTCGATAAACAATTCGAGCCGGTTTAGTTGAATCTGAGAAAACGCCAGCTTTTGTAAACTCTGACATAAGGTCACCGCCAGATTGCGCCCGCAGGCTTCGGGTCGTATCCAGTAACCTAGATTCGCCACCTCATGCACCGGATGAATGTGATTAATAATGCCCATCCCCAGACACATATCATCATGCATCAGCAAGTACACAATACCATAGCCGTCATGGCGTTTTTGCTCACAGTCCTGAACAAACTTACGAACCGCAGCCGGAGTAACCGGGCATAGCCCGGCTCCCAGCCAGGGTTTAACATGATCGGCCGACGCACGACAGGCTTCGGTTAATGCCTCAATATGCCGCGAGCCAAGACGCACAACGGTGACTTCCCCATAAGTACTTTTCGGGGTGGGCAGGCGTGCCGGCAATATTGACAAATCAATCAAAACGACTTTTTATCCAGTAACCGACAGCTTAATACCACGACACCGGTAATAAAATAGGCACCAAACAATATCACCATCCATTCGGCCATACCCATCGACATGAAGCGCCAGCCATCTTCCATGCAATCGCCTTTGGCGGCAAATATAGCTGGCAGCCACTCATGCAGAGGCATAAATGAGGGAAAGTTGGGCACAATCTCACAACTGGCGAAAAAGGGGTTTGAAGCATTTAAAATTTCAACATGCTCACGGGCAATGAGCCAGCCCCAGCCAGCCGAGACCAACCAGATAGCAAAGCCGGCGAAGCGCGTAAGGCTGTTGTTTACCAGCATCACCAGCAAGCCGGCCAGCACCACGCCGTACATGGCGGTTCGCTGGTAAATACACATGATGCAGGGCGCAAGTCCCAGACCATACTGAAAATACAACGCCGCCATCTCAAGGCCCAGCGACGTTATAAAAAGTATCATCCAGGCCGCTTTATGGGCGGCCAGGCGGCTTATAGATTGTATCAAGCTCATTGGATATTTATAAACCTGTGTTAGTGCGATGACGCTGCGGCGCCGGGCTCTGCCGTATGATGTTCAATAAAGTGTGAATCATACAACCATTGCGTAGCGTCCAGCAGACCATAATAAGTAGCGGCTAGTCCTACCAGCGTCAGAACAATAGTGTATGGCAGTGCCATAATCACCATCTTGCCATAAGACAAACGCAGCAGCGGTGCGATAGCTGAGGTCAGTAAGAATAAAAATGCAGCCTGGCCATTCGGCGTCGCAACACTGGGAAGATTGGTGCCGGTATTAATGGCTACGGCCAGCAAGTCAAACTGATCACGGGTGATTTTGCCTTCGTTCAGGGCCGCGGTGATCTCGGTAATATAGACCGAGCCCACAAACACATTGTCAGAAACCATCGATAGCAGCCCGTTGGCCAGATAGAACATCACCAGCTGGGTTTTACCTTCAAAGGTCAACACCCACTGAATCACCGGCTGGAACAATCCCTGGTCGATAATTACGGCCACCACCCCAAAAAATATACACAGTAGCGCGGTAAAGGGCAGGGCTTCTTCGAAAGCCTTACCCAGGGCATGCTCTTCGATAATGCCGCTCATTGAGGTGGCCAGAACAATCACTGACAAACCAATCAAACCAACCGAGGCAAAGTGGCCCGCCAGGCCCACAATCAACCATACGCCAATAAGCGCCTGGACGGCGAGGCGGGCTGTATCACGCTTAGTACGTTCCTGATCGGAGTGCTTGTCATAATCCACCAGAATTTCACGAACTGCCGGCGACAGCTTGGCTCCATAACCACACAATTTGGTTTTTTCGAGCAGGAAAGTCGTAGCCAGACCGAACACAAAAACAGGCAGCGTGATAGGTGACATACGGATAAAAAATTCAAGAAAGTTCCATCCGGCCTTATCGGCAATAATCAGGTTTTGCGGCTCACCCACCATGGTCATTACACCACCCAGCGCGGTACCAACGGCGGAGTGCATCATCAGATTACGCAAAAATGCCCGAAAATCTTCTAAATCATTTCTACCGAGTTCATGTACCGAATCATCGCTGGTGTGGTCATGATCATGATGAAATTCTTTACCTGAGGCGACTTTATGATAAATCGTATAGAAACCCAGGCCTACACTGATGATGACCGCCACCACCGTTAAGGCATCTAAGAAGGCCGATAAGAACGCCGAGGCGGCGATAAAGCAAAGGGATAAAACCGTCTTGTTGCGGACTTTAATAACCAGCTTTGTAAACAGATACATCAATAAGTCTTTCATGAAGTAAATGCCAGCCACCATAAAGACCAACAATAATAAAACTTCTAAATTGACCTGAATTTCGTGCAACATGTGTTCTGGCGAGGTCATGCCAATAAACATGGCCTCAATCAGTAGCAGCCCCCCAGGCTGAAGCGGGTAGCATTTTAAAGCCATAGCCAGGGTAAATATAAACTGAATAACCAGTACCCAGCCTGCCAGATAACTGTCGAACATAAATATAAACGGGTTAGCGATTAGACAGCCGATAATGGCTTTTTTGTACCAGTCCGGTGCATGCCCCAGAAAATTCCGGTACAGCGCCATAGGCATGGAGGTTTGCATGATTTAAATCCTTCTACCAATCGTAGACATGTGTTGCGTGAATATAAAAGGTGTCACTGTCCATAGACGTGATGCCAGGCCAGCGATAATAATCAGGTAATTGCCGCGATAATACGGGCGCACCTAAGCCTAGCGTAAATTTATAGCCTGCGGAAGGCGATACAGCCAATAAAGCACGAAATTTAGTTTTGTTCCAGGCACCTGATTATACGTATGTTTTTTTGTAGAGTGTGTTTTATCATGAAACGGCATCGGGGCGATAAAGTTTGCGGTGGTCTGGCCGCCTTTTGGCTCTGGTTGCAGGCACGGTATAGCGACCAGAGGTTAGCTTTTCACCAACTGTCATACGCAGTGTTCCAGACCGCGGCTTTAACTCAAAACAGGACATAACACGGCGGTCTGTCCGGCTTGCAGATTACGAATAATCAGCGAAAATCCAACGCTATGATGACCCAAAGATAATCCTTAATGGGGGTTAACCCATAAAAGTAGATATGGATTTGTGTTCGATAGCAAACTCACTGTTACGCACCCAACATCAACGCTTACAGTAATCCAAATAAGATGGGTTAGTAATGCCAGATCGTTGCGCTATCTTGTAAGGATTAAAATGCAACATACCGTTCGTCAATGGGTCCATCGTGTTGAAAGGCGCCTGGACCGACTAAAACACAAATATAAAAGGTGGTATGGGTATTCCCCGGTCATCGTGCAGCCGTATATGACCTATGGCACCAAAAATGAGTTATGGGTGGCCGGTAGGCTTTTAGAAGCAAAAGGCGTGGAAGGAAGCCTTGAGAATAGCCGCTGGAAAAACCTGGTCCACATGCTTCGCCGGTATCAAAGCGATGAAATACCGTTTACGGATATCCGTCTGGCCTTAGGTGATGAGGTGCGAACGGTGACTACAGATGCTGAGGGTTATTTTCACTATCAGTGGAAAGCACCAGCTACCGATGCTGTACAGCAGCCCTGGACGCATCTGACGCTTCAAGCTGCTGATCCGGCCCTTCCCAAAGTTGAAAAACAAAGTATTGCAGAGGTATCTGTTCCCTCCGAGTGCGCAGAATTCGCCGTTATCAGTGATGTGGATGACACCATTATGCGCACCGGAGCAACGAATATTTTCAGTCATATCAAAACGGTAATGTTGAACAACGCTCATAGCCGGGAGTTATTTCCCGGTACATCAGAGTTTTATAACTCATTACATCAAGGCGTTTCTGGGCACTCCGGCAATCCTTTTTTTTATGTCTCGAGTAGCCCCTGGAATATTTACGATCTAATCGCTGAGTTTATTGAAATTAATGGCTTACCCAAAGGGCCTGTGCTACTAAAAGATTTTGGTTTGCGAGAAGATCGCTGGTTTAAAAGCGGTCATGCGAGCTATAAAAAAGACCGCATAGAAGCGATTTTAAAAACCTACCCGCAACTGAAACTCGTGCTGATAGGCGACTCGGGGCAGCATGATGTTTATGCCTATTTAGAAATAGCAAAACGTTATCCAGACAGAGTTCTGGCTGTGTATATTCGGGATTTAAAGCCTTCCCACCGTTCAAATAAGATTACTATTGCGGCAAATGAATTTGTGGATTACGGCGTGCCTTTTTTATTTGTTGAAGATGCCGCAGAAGCCGCTAAACACGCCCGGACACTAAATCTGGTGACAGAAAAAGCCGTTCAGGAGGTAGAAGACAGTGTAGCTAAAGCCTATCAGGAAGATAAATAAACAAGGAGTAAACAAAGCAGCAAAGATAAAACAGGACAGTCACTTACCTTATTTAACAAAGCATGCTGAGCGAGGTCAGTGGCCATGGGACAGGTAGCGGGGCAAATAGGAAAGGATATGAGTTAGTCTTGCTCGTTCAGGTTGTCTTTATTATTAAACAGAGTTATGCCATAGGCGCTGCCTCTTAAGCACCAACTTGCTCCAACCTAGCAACTGCTCTTTGAACCGAAGCATTATATGTTACCTGCTACGAGCAAAATTCTGACCCGCAGGGTCAACTACAAAACCAGGTCTCAAACAGTTACGTACTCAACTACTTAACCAATTATCTTAGGAGCAGTAAATGAGTAATAAACCTTTAGCAGTGGTAACCGGTAGCTCAAACGGAATTGGTTATGAGCTCGCTAAGATCCTGGCTCACAATGGGTATGACATTGTTTCGGTGGCACGTAGTAAAGACAAACTGAATGAAGTTGAACAGGAATTTATCGATCTGGGTGCTCAGGTATATACCCTGCCCACCGATTTGAGTACCTACGAAGGCGTACAACATCTTAAAAAACAGATAGACGAGATTGGCCGGCCAATACATACCCTGATTATAAACGCCGGCCAGGGTTTAGGAGGAAAGTTTATCGGTGGTACCGAGCTGGCCGACGAGCTGAATCTTATCCGACTCAATGTTGATTCTTATGTGCACATGGCCAAACGGTTTTTACCGGATATGGTGGAACGAGGCAGTGGCAGAGTGCTTATGACATCTTCCATTTCAGGAACGTCGCCAATTCCGTATGAAACTATTTACGGTGCCAATAAAGCTTTTATAAATTCGTTTTTCTGGGCATTGCGTAACGAAATTAAAGACAGTGGTGTTCAGCTTACCCTGCTATTGCCCGGACCCACCGAAACCAACTTTTTCCACAATGCCGGGCAGGCAAATAATACCCAGGTAGGTGAAAGTGAAAAAACGTCACCAGCAACGGTAGCGCGGCGAGCCTGGTATGCGCTGGAATCGAATCATGAATGTGTATATGGTGATGAGCAGGCAGAATACCTGGGTGAAGTATTGCATCGAAATCTCAGTGAATCGCAAAAAGCCCAGGCTCGGCGTATCCATTCCGAACCAAAATCCAATACTATTGACGGATATCTGTAATAACCAGAGGCGGACACTGCCCCGCTGCTATTCAGATTTTTGACTGGCCTGCGATAAGCTCATCCCGGGCCAGTTAAACAAACGCGCCTGCCCGGACTATAATGGCCGCGACCTATTAAAATAATAAAACAGGCCAATAGAGCAGGACTGTCACTTATCTTATTTTGCAAAGTCTGTGAAGTCAGCGCAGGGTAGCGGGAAAAATAGAAAAAGACTAAACCCGTCTGTGCTCAATTGCTCCTATCTGTTCCTCCCTGGTTTTTGCATAAAAGCTGCAAGTAACCTTTTCTGTGAAATTTTAAATGAATAGTAATTCGAGCAAAAAGAATTGGAACATCATGTCTGGATCCGTATCATCATTTTATTGGATATAAATTAATCGGTCGTAACTTTTTAAGAGCCTGACAAAAGGAAAGCAATATGAATCAACCAGACAGACGTAAATTTTTATCTTTCGCTGGTATGAGTGCAGGGGCCCTGTGTGCCGCTTCAGCACTGCCTGTCAGAGCTCATAGCGACGCACCCTGCGAATCGGTTGCACCGGTAATACATATGGTTTATTTCTGGCTGAAAAATCCCGAATCGCAAGCCGATCGGGAAGCTCTTGTTAAAGGACTAAATAGCTTACGTGAGATTGAACATATTCAGGCATTACATGTTGGGGTTCCGGCAGATACCACCACGCGAGATGTAATTGACAGCAGTTATCAGGTGTCTGAAATGATGATGTTTAAAAGCATTGAAGACCAGGATGCTTATCAAAGTCATCCTCTTCATCAAAAGTTTATCGAAGAATACAGCCACCTTTGGAAGGAAGTCGTGGTCTACGACTCAGTCAGCGCTTAATCGGCGCTCAGGCAAAGCGAGTTTGTTTTGCAAAATAGCGCTATCCTGCACCACGCTGAGTTGCAATTAACACAGCAAAGCTGGACGCGAGGCTTGGCTAAGCCTGGCTCTGCATTTATTGTAAAAGCTCGACTAATTCTGGTTTACTGTAGGTAGAACCAGGGCTGAGTTCTACCTACAAGTCTTTATAGGATTTAGCTTCCCGGTTCGCCTGCGCAAAACATAAACCATAGGCTTAGTGCTTTTACGTACTGACAAAGTTAACTGTAGCGAAGAAGGATAGGTATTAACGCTAATTCATTGAATATTCTTGCCGAATAATCTCGGCCCCCTGACTTAAAGCATGCATTTTCGCACTAGCCACAGCTCGGGGTAATGGGGTCATGCCACAATTAGTGCTTGGATAAAGCTTATCTGCATCTACAAACTTAAGCGCTTTACGCAAGGTTTTAGCGACCTCCTGTGGGGTTTCGATGCTACTGGTGGCAACGTCGATAGCACCGACCATAATTTTCTTACCACGGATTAACTCAATCAGCTCCATCGGGACTCTGGAGTTGTGGCATTCAACAGATACAATATCGATAGCAGAGGCTTGTAGTTTTGGAAAGATATTTTCATATTGTCGCCACTCCTGGCCTAAGGATTTCTTCCAGTCGGTATTTGCCTTGATGCCATAGCCGTAACAAATGTGTACCGCGGTTTCGCACTTCAGGCCCTCTACCGCCTTTTCCAACGCAGCAATACCCCAGTCATTCACTTCATCAAAGAACACATTAAATGCCGGCTCATCAAATTGAATAATATCTACTCCGGCCGCTTCTAACTCCCGGGCTTCCTGATTCAGAATTTTTGCAAATTCCCAGGCTAACTTTTCGCGGCTTTTATAATGATTATCATACAAAGTATCGATCATCGTCATTGGCCCCGGCAGCGCCCACTTGATAGGCTGGCTGGTTTGTTGACGTAGAAACCTGGCATCCTCCACAAATACTGAGTTCGGACGCGCCACTTCATGAGTTACTACCGGTACACTGGCATCATAGCGATTTCGGATTTTGATGGTTTTACGCTGCTGAAAATCAACGCCTTCAAGCTGCTCTATAAAGGTGGTGACAAAATGCTGCCGGGTTTGTTCTCCATCACTGATGATGTGCACACCAGCTTGCTGCTGTGCTTGTAGCGCCAGTCGTAATGCATCTTGCTTACCGGCGACCAATTCGTCGCCGGTCAGTTTCCAGGGGGACCACAATGTTTCAGGCTCAGCGAGCCAGTTTGGCTTAGGCAGGCTACCGGCCGTAGATGTTGGAAATAGTTGTTCCATAATTACTTCTTTTTTTGGTTTAAAATTGATGGTTTAAACATGGCTGGCTGACCACTGGTGAAGGATATGCCCATAGGGTTTGATAAAATTTTCCTCCACAAACTTTCCCTGTTCTGCGGCGAGGTGGTTTCGTTCTACCCGGTCGTAAACTACCTGAGTGAGCGAATGATCCTGATGTTTAAGATTAGGGCGATAACGCGAGCCGGCAGGAGCATTAGCATTGTAAATTTCCGGGCGGTAGATTTTCTGAAAGGTTTCCATCGTACTAATTGTACTTATCAGCTCCAGATTGGTGTAATCGTTAAGTAAATCCCCAAAGAAAAAGAAGGCGAGCGGCGCCACGCTATTGGGCGGCATAAAGTACCGCACCTGCAAACCCATTTTGCCAAAGTACTGCTCGGTCAGGGACGCTTCATTCGGCGAATATTCTACTCCCAGTACCGGGTGTTCGTTCTCGGTGCGATGATAAATTTTACTGTCGGACACGCTCAGGCAAATAACCGGTAGTTTAGAGAAACAACTTTTGTAAGCGTCGGAATGAACAAAATGTTTGAACAGTTTGCCATGCAGCTCTCCAAAATTCTGCGGTATGCTAAATGCCGATTTGTTCTCATTATGTTTAGATAACAACACACTAAAATCATAATCTCTGACATACGAAGAAAAATTATTGCCCACAATCCCTTCAATACGCTGGTCCGTTTTGTGGTCGATAATATGGGTTTTCAGAATCTCAATAGTGGGGAAGGTCGTGCCATTGCCTTCAACATCAATATCAACGGAAATAATTTCCAGCTCTACCGAATACCGGTTTTGTTCGGCATTGTCCCAATGCGCTAAGGCATTAAATCGGTTATTTATCATTTGAAGTGCATTACGCAGATTGTCGCGTCGGTGAGCGCCCCGTGCCAGATTCGCAAAGTTAGTCGTGATCCGCGTATGGTTTGCAGGGTGGTAGTTTTCGTCAAAACAAATGCTATTAATTTTAAAGGTGAAATCTGTATTCATCGGTCCAACCTGTTCGCTATAGTCAATCCGGTATCACTTTTCGCGTTTCAAACGAATAACGCCGGAACCATAACGATGTTATACGTTAGCCAATGTATGAATAAAAATGACTTAATATTATTGAACGATAAATTTTAGTCATGTTTTGGGGCGCATTGTATTGAATGCTACCAGCGCCCTGAACATGTCTTTGTCAGATAAACTCACTTGTGAATAAAGGAAAGCAGGAAAGAGCAGGACAGTCACTCGCCCAACCTGGAGTGAAAGTGGACAGGCACTCATGGTATTTGGTAAAGACTTTGAAATTGAGAAGACAGTAGAATAGGGGAGTAGGAATAAAAGTGACTGTCCATATTTGTTCATAAATAAAGGAAAGCCGAAAAGAGCAGGACAATCATTCGTCCAGTCTGGCGAAGTATTCTGAATGGAGTATCCTGAAATAGGTCTATGGCGGGGGCAGGGTGAAAAAATGAAGAAAGATAGGCCACTTGCAGATGTTCATGGCCGGTCTTAATCAATGACGCTGAGGGAGGAAAACCGTTATATCCAGAGTGGCCACAGACCACAAAGTGTATAGCAGACAGTGATTATTGGTCTAAAACATCCAGCGAAATGTCAGATCTGTGAGGGCTATAATCTTATATTTCGTGAGTGAAGAAGCCCTCCGAAAGGTGTTATTCTTTTTCCGGATCTTTGCGCTTTAGCCAACTGCGCAGAATGGCAAGAGTAACCTGTGGGCGGTCATCGTAAATCCCATGCGCTGCACCAGGCACCACGGCAAGCTCTGAGCCGGGGGCTAACGCCAAATAATCCTGCACTGTGTCAATTCGGGCAGAGTCATATTGGCCTATTACAAAAAGAGTTTTTAACGGATCGATGTCAGCCAGCAAATGGGTCGCATCATAACTTTTTAATACACCAGTAGAGGAAAATTCACTCGGTCCCCACATGGCATTATAAATAACCGGATTGAATCCATTGCCGCCTATTTTTTTGCGATAGTCTTGTTCAGCTTTGCTCGGCGGCTTTGAAGTGTAATAGACCGAATAGAGTTTGTTATAAGCTGCAGAGCATACATTATCTTTTGGCGGTTGCTCTGACTCACATTGAATGAGTGTATCCTGTACTGTCTGGGGCGCTGCCTGTACTAATAGTTTAGCGTCCATCAACCAATGTGGTGTTGATATAAAAGTTCCACCCAGAACGGTAGATTGTATATGTTTTGGATATTTAGCTGAGTATTCCAAAGCGAGTGCTGAACCCCAGCTATGACCGACCACATGCCATCGTTTTATATCCAGGTGTTTTCTAATCGTTTCCAGGGACTCAACGAATCGATCGACTCGCCAATTTTCCGGGTCGTTTGGTTGTTCAGACTTACCGCTATCAAGTTGGTCATACATGATCACCATTCGGTCTTCCGCTAATTCGGTCATTGCGGCAAAACTATTGTGGGTGCCTCCCGGTCCGCCGTGAATAAATATCACTGGCGAAGCACTTTTGTGCTGATGACCATTAATTCTTATATAAACGCTACCACCCTCAACCGGAACCATTAGTTCTTTATCTGGTTCTGCGTAGGGTGCTGTTTTAGCGCTTACACACAGGGGGAGTAAGGTGACAATGACGAGGGCAAAATGAATATAGGGAAAGCGGGCTAAGAACATGAATCAGGCCTTGCTGCTGGGTCTTTAACGTTGTATTCCAGTATAAGTTAATCTTGAGGTGACACCAAACATTGGGCTTTTATAATTAGTAAATTCAAAAAAGTATTTTTCTAACTTTGTATTTGCTTAAGAGGGCGACAGCACCGATTCGCTTATTCCTCAAGGCCGTTTTCCAAAAAAATCACTCGTAAACCCTGCATTCACATTGATGCCGCAATAATGGGGAAATAAATAGACGTCTGTATTGGACTATGTATAAGGGTTCTGATGGCTGATGATCGCTCATTACTGTATGCGCTGCCTCCAAGGGCAGAGTCCCATTTACTGCCGTTCAGAGTCTCACCATTCAAAGGCAGCTATGTACGTGTTGCAGATGGTCTCCCTAACTCGTTTTTGGACAGAAGTAAGTAGAAACCTTACTAATTTAACTATCGATGAATTATTTAAAGTGTGGGTGAACTTATAAAGCCCAAAAGAAAGTTTGTCATCGCCATCCTCCTTTCAAGCTTTGCCATACATAAATCTAGACTTTAAAATACTTATCCTCTTGAGATAGCTCTAGAACAATATAGTCTTTGTATTTCCGATAATCGACTTCTCCGAGTTGACTCGCCAACATCGATAGGATTTGCTGACCAGACAATTTTATGGATTCATCAAACAACTGGCGTATATGTTTGATATCCACTTCATCGATTGAGTCATGTACCACAAACGTGGGTCTTAACAGGTCTAGTGAATCCACTGACTTAATATATGACAAGTCAAATGTGATTACTTCAAGACGCTTCAAACCTCCGTCGTTATTTGACTGGATGTCATCTACAGAAGGCTGGCAATCACCGTTGGTCGTATCTAAGTTTAGATTAAAATTATATTCGATCCCGTAGAAGACCTTAGTATATGCTTTGAAATTTTTCTTAAACTCTGTTTCGAAAGTGTGAACATTCTTAAGTTCACCAGACAGTTTTTCTGATAATCGTTCTAAATTTCTTGCTTCTTCTTCTAGTCTGGTCTCAATGCTATTTTTTTTCTCGACTATAGCATTCAGCTCGATCAGAGTTTTATTAAGCTGACCAATTCTTTTAACTGAATCAGATATTTCATCTATTTTCTTCTTTGACTTCAGCTCAAGATAAAGCGACGACTTTTTCGTCTCCAATAACTTTATTTCATTAGTAGCATTATATAGTTTATCCTGAAGTTCCTCTAAACCATCACTGATGAACTCATTCTTCGTTTCAAGTAAGTGGTTATGAAAACGCAATACGCTATCATAATCTCTAATAACTGAGTCCAGCTTAATATCTGCATACTTGTATATGGTTTCTAATTCACTCAGCAGTTGGTGTTTCTGGTTTGCACGAAATAGTCTCTGAGTCTTGGTAATGTTATTAATTTCAAGATCTAATGAAAAGATCTTATCTGATAGATTGTTTTGCTCATTATCAATGCTATTGATTTCATCAATAATAGCGAGCTTATCAATATTATTCTCACTAATAAGTAGAGATTTTTCTAACTTATCAAGCTCATTTTTTGTGCTCTTAATAGTGCCAATAATTTTGTCATCTTTGATAATGCCTTTAAATGAGCTTAGTTTCTTTCTATAGTTATCTAGGAAGGTTTTAAGTTTTTGTATTTTACTTAGAATTTCAGTGTCTTCGAAGTTAAAAAGGTACAAAAATAGAGTGTTACGATCTGCTTGAGAGATAGGGAACTTATCATCATTAAACTTGACTGTCTTTGTCATTCTACTTGCATCAGTTCTTAAAAACTTAGGAGCTAACTTTCTGAGAGTAGGCTTAGTAGAATATACATTGAACATCGTCTTCAATATATGAATATTGTACTCTTTCTTATTTTTAATTTCATTATTGACGTAATAGCATAAGTTAGAGCTTTCAATAGCTAGGTTTCGTTTAATTTCAGTGATATTGCCATTTAACCCAATATAAGAAAGAGAAGAGGTAACGTCATGCTCTTCAAACAATTGCTGAATACTTGGTTCAGCTGTACCGAATTCTTCATCGATGTATAAAGGGTTGATCGAGCCGTCTAATAAGAAGTCAATAATACGACCAGGAACAGACTTTCCGATCTGGTTACCAGATAAATTCGAATCTCTTTTGTTAGTAATGATGTTTAGAGTATCGTTAAACTGGATCTCTCTAATTACATTTCCATCAACTTTTGTTGTTAGTTTGAGTAGTTTCATTGATGAAAACCTCATCGTTTTTATATGTAATAGCGGAAATAGTGAATAGCCAGTCGAATGTTAGAATCATGTGGTCTATAGAAATAGACAGTTCTCTTTCCCCCAACTTCATCAGACGAGTGATTTTCATCTTACGGCTTTTTTTTTCATGGAGTTGTTTCAAAACAAAAGCGCCAATATAGACAATGTTGGTTTCTGGATTAGAACCTTTAGTCGGTATCATTAGGGTTCTCCAGTACGTAGCACTCAACAAAGGCATGGGCAATCACAATGTTAATCCCAACAGACATCTGTTCTTTGGTGAAATTGATATTAGAAGACTTGTAAAGGAAATCGCCTAATTGCTTCTTAACATTATTGATAATTTCATCGGCATGTTTTTTAACCTCACCCATGTCGGGTTCCCAAGCATCAATGTTGAACTTGCTCAATGCGGAGCCGTACATGTCATTTAATATCAACATTGCTGTTTGTTTTCCATTGACGACTTTCTTTTCAACGATGTTGTAAGCTGATTCAATGTGCGAAGAGTAATTTTTGTACTGAATGACGATTCTTCTATTCTCTTTCAATTGGTTGTGTTTGATTTTTTTTGAAACTTTAGGCGGGAATGAGCGATCCTTGATGTCTATGGTGACGTCAACCTGAGATATCTTGCTGATAATATCATTGATGATAGAGTCGACCTTAGACTCTGGTGACTCCCCATTATTGAAGTCACCTTTCACCTCACCGATCTGGACTGACGTTCCTGTCATACTTTTACTTTACCTATCTCATTGATTGAGATTGAAGTCACCATTCAAAACACCAGTATTGACATTGGTTTCACCTTCTTGCTTGACGTCTTGTTGGTTGCCTTGGGTGCTGTTGTTCTGGATGCTGATGATCTTCTGCTCTAAATTGTAGTTATTGGCTTCGAGCTTTTCGCACTTAATCTTGAACTTGTTCTTTGCACTTTGCTGTACCAGCGCATAGATGAAGCCAATGACAGTGCAACCCCAAGCTATTGCAGCCCCCAGAGGGCTAGAAAACCAACCTAAAAACGCATCCATATAATTTAATACCGTTAAATGACCTAAGTTTATAGAGTTATTTACAGATTTACTACAGGCTACTATTTTATGTTCTAAATCAAAAGCTTTGGCATCGAAATTCCCGTGACTGTCTAGGAAAGATAGAAGTGATTACTTGTGCGTAACTAACGCCTTCTCGTAATCTGTAATCATTAGCAAAAGTATGGCAATCTACGTTCTATTCATCATATATAGCTAAAGCTCTGAGTGGTTGTGGGTCAGAAACGACCTATATCTGAATGTCCGTTCCTTGTCTTGAGTTCAACTGGTGAATGCAACGCTATCCTTATTTAAGGAGGAACGTTGCCATGAAACAAAGAAAGCGCATCTATTATTCACCTGAACAAAAAGCACTTATTTGGGACAGATATAAGCAAGGCGATTCGCTGCATGACATTGCCAGAATGTTTGACCGCTATCATTCTTCGATTATGCCCACCATCTATCAAACTGGTGGGTATAGGCCACCAGAACGAAAAAGGCATCCACAATCTCTTTCGCTTGATGAAAGAGAAGAGATATCACGGTGCTTAGTCAGTAAACAATCCATTCGAGAAATTGCCAGACGTTTGTCCAGAGCGCCATCTACAATCAGTCGAGAGATAAAACGAAGTGGTGGATTGGAGCGCTACCGTGCCGTTAAAGCAGAGCAACGAGCATGGGACGAAGCCCTAAGGCCTAAGCCATGTAAATTAATCGGCTCGCCAGAGTTGTGTAAACTGATAGCGGTTAAGCTTAAAAGAGCATGGTCACCACAGCAAATTGCGGGTTGGTTAAAGCGACTATATCCCGATAATCAGGAAATGTACGTGTCCCACGAAACCATCTATAAAACACTGTTCATTCAGACGCGAGGAGCGTTGAAGAAAGAGCTGCAACGGTGCTTGAGAACGAAAAGAGCTGTCCGAAAGTCTCGTGCATCAACGCTAAAAGGCCGAGGCTTAGGCCAAATTCCAGATGCTTTATCAATCAGCGAGCGCCCAGCTTCCGTTGAGGATAGAGCAATGCCCGGGCACTGGGAAGGCGACCTGATATGCGGCTCAAAGAATAGCTATATCGCAACGCTTGTTGAACGCCATTCTCGTTATGTGATGCTCGCCAAAGTGGAAGATAGTAAGTCATCTACTGTTATCTCTGCACTAATTAGACAAGCCCAAAAGCTACCAAGCGAATTGTACAAATCCCTCACGTGGGATAGAGGCAGGGAAATCAAAGACCACAAGCAGTTCACACTGGCGACTGACATCAAAGTATATCTGTGTGATCCTCATTCGCCTTGGCAACGCGGTTCAAATGAAAATACCAATAGACTCTTGAGACAGTATTTCCCTAAAAGCACTGACTTATCAGTACACAGTCAACAAAAGCTTAGTAGCGTCGCAAGGCAACTTAACGAAAGGCCGAGAAAGACGCTAGACTATGAAACACCAGCTCAGAGATTTAACCAGTGTGTTGCAGCCATCAATTGAACTCACAGCGTGAAGAGAGCATTAACGCAATAGTTCTCCATCCCAAAGGGTAGTAGACCAACAGCAATATAACCTGCTCACTTAGATGCCATTGCCGAGACCGGGTTCGAAGACAATTTATTTAAACCAGGGGCGATCAAGGAAGAGCGTGGTTAGACCTGTGCTGGCTGGCGGGGGCAGTCGCGCTCATTAGCTGCTAGGATCAGCGCGACGACTAAATTATCACTGCGATGGGTGTTCGAATACACTCACTTCAAGTTTTTTCTGCTACGTCTGTAAAGGCCAGCTAGTCCGAGTGCGATAAGACTGAGTGCTGTCGGTTCTGGTACATTTGCTGTGTTACAAATTGGATCAGTCGGATCGACTTCACATCGGTCAGTGGATAGCGAAGCGGTAAAACCAATATTCTGAAAATCTACCTGACCATTAGACCCACTCAAAAACGCAGTAACAAACTGCACGTTCAAAGGCGCGTCAAGTATAATATCCTGAGCAGTAATCCCAGGGCTAGAGCCTAAGGCAGGGTTAAGTAACAGGGAGCCGACCTGGGAATTGGCTTCATCGAAGAAGGTAAACTCGATTTGGTCTACATCATAGCTTTCGCCTGTATAGTTCCAAAAATGCAGAGTAGATAAATCATATTGCTGCTGAAAGTCGAATATCAATTCTAACCCGCCACCTGAAAACCAGATATGTGTTGCCTGGTTGTGAAATTCCAGTGCGTCGGCTGTCGGTGCATCTATCGCTTTATCAATGGTATTACCGTTAGCAAATGTATTATTTGATGTAGTGGCTGTCGTTCCCGCACCAACCGAAACTGTTATATTGTCGGTGTTGAGATATATTGGAGCGGCATTTGACGCTGTAGCGAAGAACGTCAGCAGAGTAGTCGCCAAGATGTATTTTAATAGTTTCATGATTGTTCCTTTGGTTATTGATATCGACTCTCTAACTGCAGGAGCTCACTTTGCGGAAGCGAACTTTGTGCCAGTATTTTTCTATTTAGTTTATGAAGGGTTACACTAATGTCGATCCGGAAGTGTAAAAATACCTGACTGTTTTTTGCACTATCTTGGATGGTTAGAAGTCGGATGTATGTCAGCAAGAGGCCCCACAACGCAATGGGGGACTAATATGAGAGGCTAATACGGGACGCCCATATCCCATTCTTTTGGTACGGTGGTTTCGGTAACCAAATAGGGCACCCTGTAAGCCTGCTTCTCAATTCAAATCGCAATGCCACGACCTCGTTCATCGCTTATCGGCCTGATGGAAACGAAACGCCTTATTATCACTGCACATCACGATTATTGGCGGGGGAAGGTGGTTACGTTACACCCGGTCTTATTGATATGCAGTTCATATGTACGAACAAGCGGCGTTCGCTTTAGCCCTTAGTCCTTTCACTGCCAGATATTAAAAGTGGCTTTCTTTTTCTGACTCGCCATCTGTTCAAAGAAACACCACCGAACATTCACCCATCGGTGCATTACCACTGACTATAGTTGTTCAACAGTTAAGCGACAGCTTGTCGCTACCTGGACTCCCAATCTCATCTTGCCGCAAAATCTCAACTTAAGTGGCAATTGCCACGCGTAAATGCAGGATAAAATTGTTTATTTCAAAAATCATCTGGTACAATCAGTTGATTATTATAAGAAGAGATGCTCAGGCGAAAAAATTATGATTTACAAGGCCCAGAGTCCTGCCGGATTTGCTGAAGAATACATTGTTGAATCAATTTGGAGTGGTCGTTTCCCTCCTGGCACCATATTGCCCGCCGAACGTGAGTTGTCTGAGCTTATTGGGGTTACCCGAACTACGCTTCGTGAAGTATTGCAACGCCTGGCCCGTGATGGCTGGCTTACTATTCAGCATGGCAAACCCACTAAAGTAAACAATTTCTGGGAAACCTGTGGACTGAACATTCTTGAAACCCTGGCGCGGTTAGATCAGGAAGGTATTCCTGAGTTGGTGGATAACCTGCTGGCGGCTCGTACCAATTTAAGCGCTGTTTTTATTCGCGGCGCCATTCGTCATAACCCTGAAGAAGCCATCAAGATTATCTCACGCTATAAAGATTTAGAGGCCGATGGGGCCGCGTTCGCGGAATATGACTATCAGATGAACCATGATTTGGCGCTGGCCTCGGGCAATAATGTGTTTGTTCTGATGATGAATGGCTTTCGGGGATTGTATTCTCGCATCGGCGGGTACTTCTTCTCTCACGACAGTGCTCAACAGGTGGCCCGTAACTTCTATAAAGAGCTACTGGAGGTTGCAGAGCAGGGTAAATACGAAGAAGTGCCATTGGTAGTGCGCAATTACGGTATTGAGTCTGGCAAAGTATGGCTGCAGGTTCGTGAAGATATGCCTAAAGATCTGGTCGACTAATTTTCGACATTCAGGTTAAGGTTTTTAAAAAGACGCCCATTGGCGTCTTTTTTTGTATCTTTAGTCAGAGACGACTATATTTTATACAGGCCATTTCGCGTTGGTAATGCAGCGTAAAAATAGTGTGTGAGCATAGTGAGCGAAGCAAGTACAGTGAGCATAGTGAGCAAAGTAGCAGAGTAGCAGAGTAGCAAAGTAGTAGAGTAAGTTAACCGCCCGGCATCGTTATTGGTAAGCTGGTAAAGCCTGTGCCGATTCTTTATTGCAATACGTTAACCGGCAGATCCCCTATGAACAACAATCCCCTTATCTGGTTCGAAATCTATGTCGATGACATGTCCCGTGCTCAGGCGTTTTATGAGGCAGTCTTACAAACAACGCTTCAGCCCATCGATGCCCCTGATGACAATCTCACCATGCTTGGATTTGATGGGAATATGGACGCGCACGGCTGTAATGGGGCGCTGGTGCAAACCCCGGACTTGGGCCCCGGGGTCGGCGGCACGTTAGTCTATTTTAGTTGCGAAGATTGCAGTAACGAAGAAAGCCGGGTAGAAAGCGCGGGTGGGGCGGTGGTGCAAAGTAAAATAGCCATCGGCGAATATGGGTTTATTGCGCTGGCCAAAGACACCGAAGGCAATATTGTTGGGTTTCATTCGACCCGGTGAAGCGCGACTACGAACCGCGCTTCCATAAATTCTGATGTTTTTTCTCGGCAAAATAATCTGCTGGTTCCCACCATGGGGGCGCCAGTTCATCTAATGAGTCGGGATTGAAGTTACTTTGTAGCTGACTCATTATTTCGGCAAGCCGATCCCGGCCAATACGCATTAATTTTTTTTGATTGGCCGGAAAAAACAGATTGCGTCCTTTTTCCACCACTTCATCATTGCCAGCCGTAATAAAGTTAAGATTACGTGATACCACCCGGCAATGGGGTTCTGCCGGATTTTTCGGATTAAGCTGGTTCACAATGGCGTATTCAAACTGCTTTTTCTCTTCGCCACGCTCATTCACCGGAATAAAGGTCACCCCGAAGCCCTGCGGAAAAAAGCCCACGATTTGCATAAAGGCTTCTGCCAGCTTGGTATTCAGACCGCCTTTTTTGGCCAGTTGCTCTATCAGCAAATAGCCTTTGGCCAGCTCCTTGCGGGTGTAATCGTGTTTGGTCGACAGAATAATCGAAACATATATCTGGGGGACTTTAAGCAGCTCGCCCAAACCGGTTTTAGAAACAAATGCATCGTACATAAGCTTTTCGCGAAACTGATTGGCTGCCTCATGCACTTTGTCGAAGCGATGCTGCTCTTCGGTATCGCCGCCTTCATAAGCCGGTTGTCCAAGTCCGCGTTTTAAATAGTTCATGGTATGCAGATAATTCAGCTTGAGTAATTGCTTTCGCTGACTGTCGTCCAGCAACCGGAATTCATCCAGATTGCGCTCTTCACCCAGCAAAATGGTTTGAGCATCATTGTGCTGTAAGCCGATATCCTGCAACAGCGCACTGGAAATCAGGGGGATGGCCAATTCGGTTTCCCATTTTTCCTGCCAGTATTTATCCCCATTCATGCGCGCAAGTGACGGCCGGTAAAGGGTAAGGTAAGGATGAGAGGTGGTCTCATCCTGAATCAGCTTGTCTACCAGGCGCAGTAATAGTACCGCCTTGTATAGGGGCTTCAATCGCTGATGCAGACGAGGAAAGCCGGTAACCGGGCCCTGGGTCAGTAGCATCAGGGTACCCAAAAATCTGGCGCTCTGCGACTGGGTCTCTTCATAGGAGTCGCCTTCACACAACTCAATAATACTCCGGCTTACTTCATTGACCCGGGCAATACGCGCCAGTCGTTCGCTCTCAAGCTTATGTTTGCTCTGTTCGATATGCTGTTGTAGCTCTGCAATCTCGGCGGCAGGAACGTCCTGCTTCAGGGCGCTTTGAAGCTTCGCTTCGAGTGCCCGAATATGACTTAGCAGAGAAGGTGTGAGTGAAAAATAGTTCTTCGCATCGGTAAACAATGACGGCGATCGGCCATCCAGCGGCGAGACGTTATCCAGCAGCTTTTTTACCTGTTGGGTATACACGTTGTCAGGATTGTCTATTTTTCTGTTCACAGCGGTCCTTTAGCTACCGGGAAAGGCCGGCGGCAGGTAAGCCATCGGGTAACGGGTTTCTGGCGCCATCATATTCACAATATAGTTAAGGTCAATGGCAAACAGAAAGTATGGCTGAAAATATCGTTATTTCACGGCTCTATGTTATAACGGTGTTAACAGTGGAAGGGTTTACTGGCGCAACCAGGCAATTGACGGAACAAACATGACATCATTCTCTGAAACGAATTATGACTATATTATTGTAGGTGCGGGTTCGGCAGGTTGTGTTCTGGCTGCTCGTTTAAGTGAAAATCCGGCCTTACGGGTTTGCTTGGTTGAAGCCGGGGGGCAAGACCGCCATCCACTGATTCATATACCGTTTGGGTTATCCATGCTTAGCCGAATCCCGGCGGTGAACTGGAATTATCATACTACGGTGCAGCCCGAGCTGAATAACCGTACCCTGTACTGGCCCCGCGGCAAAACGCTGGGGGGCAGTAGCTCTATCAACGCCATGTGCTACATTCGGGGGCAATACAGTGATTTTGATGATTGGGAAGCGGCCGGCGCCTTGGGCTGGTCGGCGCGGGAGGTGATGCCCTGGTTTAAAAAAGCAGAAAACTTTTGCGGCGGTGCTGATGACTATCATGGTACCGGCGGGCCGCTGGAGGTTAACGAATTACGCCATGCTGACCCACTTTCCCGCACCTTTATTAAAGCCGCCGAACAAACCGGCCTGCCGCTATGTACCGACTTTAATCGTCAGCAGCGGGTAGGCGCCGGGCTTTATCACGTTACTCAGCACAATGGTCAGCGCTGGTCCGGGGCTCGGGCGTACCTGGCCGGGGCTCAAACGCGCAAAAATCTGGATGTCCGTACCCAGGTTCAGGTAAACAAAATCAATATTACCGAAGGTATTGCCACCGGGGTACAAATCCAGTCGGCGTCTGCGTGTGAGAATTTAAGTGCAAGCCGGGAAGTGGTTATTTGCGCCGGGACTGTTAATACCCCGCAACTGCTGATGCTCTCAGGGGTAGGACCACGCGAAGAGCTGGCCCGGCATCATATCCCGGAGGTGTGTCATCGGCCCGGGGTAGGGCAGAATCTGCAAGACCATCTGGATGCTATTGTGCAATGCGAAGGCAAAACCCGGCACGGCTATGCCATTGCTCCTACAGCGCTACCCCGATACTTAAAAGCCTCAATAGAGTATTTGTTTCACCGTAAAGGTCTGCTTTCTTCCAATATTGCCGAAGCGGGGGGCTTTGCCTGCTCGTCTAAAGCCGCGCAGGATAAACCTGATTTGCAGTTTCACTTTTTACCGGCCCGGTTAAAGGATCATGGTCGACAGACATCGTTTGGCTATGGCTACGGTTTGCATGTGTGCAATTTGTACCCGCGCAGTCGTGGCCAGATTACTTTGCAAAGCGCCGATCCGGCGCGGCCGCCGCAGATTGATCCGGGTTATTTAACCGATAAGCAGGATCTTCAGGTCTTAATTGAAGGGGTGCGGCTGGCCCGAAAAATATTGCAGGCGCCGGCTTTTGCGCCCTACTTTAAATCTGAGTGGCTGCCCGGCGAAGCCTGCCAGTCTGATAAGCAGCTAACCGAGTTTATCCGGCAGCGGGCCGAAACCATCTATCATCCGGTAGGCACCTGTAAAATGGGCCATAGGCAAGACCCGGACGCGGTGGTGGATCCCCATTTGAAAGTCTTGGGGGTGAAAGGTTTACGGGTGGCAGATGCGTCGGTTATGCCGACAATTACCGGTGGCAATACCCATGCCCCGGTGGTGATGATTGCCGAGCGCGCCGCCGCGTTTATTTTGCAGGATTATGCCCAGTCTCAGTGTGGCTCTCAGTCTGGGGCGCAGACGGGAGCTGCATAAACAAATCAGCCGCAGTGTCGCACATATCGTCAATATGCGAACTGTTTGCATATACGCCGTCAATTACCAGCCGGGCAATACCGTGCAAGGTTCCCCAGGTGACCTGGGCCAGCCGCAACGCTTCAGGGTGGGCCGGCAACAACCCTTGTTGCTGCCAGTAGCGGGTCATTTCCACCTGATACTGAAAGGTCGGGTAAGCAATATCTTTTAGCCCCTGATCCGCTTCATTATGCTGCCATAAAGTACGCCCGAACATTAAATCATAAAGCTGCGGATGGGCGGCCGCGTAGCCGATATAGGCATGAATAAACGCGCGTAGCCTGACGGCGGCAGAATCCGCCGTATTTTCAAAAATATGCTGGGCACTTTGCTTCCACTGGGCAAAGCCGCTGGCGGCCACCGCACTTAACAGTGCATTTTTATCTTTAAAGTGGTGATAGGGGGCGGTACGCGAAACCCCCAGATCTTCTGCCAGCTTTCGCAGCGATAGCTGTTCAATACCAAAGGTTTCTAAACGATGGGTTGCCGCCGCCACCAGTGCGCTGCGCAAATCGCCATGATGATAGGTCTGTCTGGTATTCACAGGATAAGCCACCAAATGTAAATAAAATGAAAAGCCGAATGTTGACAGTGCTCATATTACATCATATCTTGACACTGTCTAGTTTGGCCTGGCCGGTCTTTTCGGCTACGCTTTATTGGCTTTACTTATTTTTGCTAAATTACAGGCGCTGTCATGGAAAATACTTCACCACACCCGGCTTACCCGAATCTCTTTCAACCATTGGACCTTGGTTTTACCCAACTGAAAAACCGGGTACTTATGGGGTCTATGCACACAGGGCTGGAAGAAATGCCAGGTGGGCATAAACACATGGCGGCTTTTTATGCCGAGCGCGCCAGAGGTGGAGTCGGCCTGATCGTCACCGGCGGAATCGGGCCTAACGAAGAAGGCGCCACCCATCCGGTTACCCGTCGCCTGGACACTGACAAGGCGGTAACCCAGCATCAGGAAGTCACCGAAGCGGTGCATGCCGCAGGGGGTAAGATTTGTATGCAGATCCTGCATACCGGCCGTTATGCTTATAGCGAAAAACTGGTGGCCCCTTCAGCCATCCAGGCCCCGATAAACCCTTATAAACCAAAAGCGCTGAGCGATGAAGAAATTCACCAGCAAATTGACGACTTTGTGTTTGCTGCCCGCCAGGCCCAACGGGCGGGGTATGATGGTGTTGAAATTATGGGGTCGGAAGGGTACTTCCTGAACCAGTTTATTGTACAGCGCACCAATCATCGTGACGATGCCTGGGGCGGTGACTATGAAAACCGTATTCGTCTGCCTATTGAAGTCGTGCAGCGGGTGCGCGAGGCCGTGGGTGAGGAATTTATCATTATCTACCGGCTATCCATGCTGGACCTGGTAGAAGATGGTTCAGACTATGATGAAGTGGTCCAGCTGGGTAAGGAAATAGAACGCGCCGGCGCGACGATTATCAACACTGGTATCGGCTGGCACGAAGCCCGTATTCCTACAATCTCTACCCGGGTGCCCCGGGCGGCATTTACCTGGGTAACTGCCAAATTCAGACAAGCGCTGTCGATTCCTGTCATTACCTCTAACCGCATCAACACCCCTGAAGTGGCAGAGGAAGTTCTGGCCCGGGGCGATGCGGATATGGTGTCGATGGCCCGTCCTTTTCTGGCAGATGCTGAGTTTGTGATTAAAGCCGAACAAAACAAAGCCGACGAAATTAATACCTGTATCGGCTGTAATCAGGCCTGCCTGGACCATGTGTTTAATGGCAAATTAACCAGTTGCCTGGTTAACCCAAGAGCCTGTCATGAGTTGCAGCTAACGATATCCCCGGCCGAAAATATCAAGAAAGTGGCGGTCGTGGGCGCCGGGCCGGCAGGTTTGGCAGCGGCCGTCACCGCCGCCTCGCGGGGTCACAAGGTTACCTTGTTTGATAAAGACGACAGTATAGGTGGTCAGTTTAATATTGCCCGGCAGATTCCCGGCAAAGAAGAGTTTAACGAAACCCTGCGCTATTTTGCCCGACAGCTGGAAATCCATGGTGTAGAGGTAAGACTGAACACGGCGGCTGATGCCGCGCAGCTTAATGATGAAGGCTTTGATGATGTGGTGCTGGCTACCGGTATTTTACCGCGCACACCTGATATTGAAGGCATCGATCATCCCAGCGTACTTTCCTATATCGAAGTGATTAAACAGCACCAACCGGTGGGGCAGAAAGTCGCTATTATCGGGGCAGGTGGCATTGGCTTTGATACCGCTGAGTTTTTATCCCACGGGAAAACCCAGCCCAGCCTGGATGTTGCTGAATTTATGCGGGAGTGGGGTATCGATATGACCTTTACCGCACGTGGCGGGGTGAAGGATATGCGGCCTCAGCCAGAGCCTTCGGCTCGTGATATCGTGCTGTTGCAGCGTAAATCCACTAAAATGGGTGCTGGTCTGGGTAAAACCACGGGATGGGCGCATCGCGCGAGTCTTAAAATGAAAGGCGTGAAAATGATTCCGGGCGTGCAATATCATAAAATTGATGACAATGGTTTGCACATCAGCATTGACGGTAAGCCTGAAACGCTGGCCGTAGACAATATTATCATCTGTGCCGGACAGGAGCCGCTGCGCGACCTGGTAGCAGGCCTGAAAATGCCTCATCATTTGATAGGCGGGGCAGATGAAGCGCTGGAGCTGGACGCCAAACGGGCTATTGACCAGGGCACCCGACTGGCAGCGAGCCTGTAACCAGTTGAGGCGCTAGATAAAAAAGCCGGAGATGTTTATATCTCCGGCTTTTTTGGCGCTGTTTGTTTTGCGCTAAAGTTAACCGTTTTGCTCGTTCATAAACGGATAATCAATGTAGCCTTCTTTACCGCCCCCATAAAAAGTTTCCTGGTCAGGCTCGTTGAATTCAGCGCCGGCCTCTAAGCGTTCCACCAGATCCGGGTTGGCGATATACAAACGACCAAAGGTGATCGCGTCGGCGTAACCCGACTCTACCGCTGCTTTAGCGGTCAGGTAATCGTAATCACCATTGGCGATGTAAAAGCCATTCCAGACCTTGCGCAGAATTTCCTGTGTTTTTAAATCGGTGTTGTTGGTCGGCATACCCGGAAAGCGCTCTACCATATGCAGATAAGCCAGGTTATAACGATTCAGCGCATCAATAATATAGCTAAAGGTATTGAGCGGATCGCTGTCTTCAATATCATTAAAGTTGCCGATGGGTGACAAACGCACCCCTACACGAGAGCTGTCCCAGGTTTTAAGCGCGGCATCCACGATTTCATTCAAAAAACGCATGCGATTTTCCAGCGAGCCGCCGTACTCATCTTCGCGCTTGTTGGTACTGTCGCGTAAAAACTGATCAATCAGATAGCCATTAGCGGCATGAATTTCAATCCCATCAAAACCAGCATCGTAGGCGTTTTTGGCTGCTTTACCATAATCTTCTACAGTGCGGGCGATATCATCGGTGGTCATTGCCCGAGGTTCCGAGGCCGGCTTTTTTTCACCATCAAAAAATACATCGACATCAGGCTTGATGGCGGAGGGTGCCAAAGGCGCATCATTATTTGGCTGAAAATGCGAGTGACTGATACGGCCTACATGCCACAATTGCAATACGATTTTACCGCCTTTTGCGTGTACCGCATCGGTGATTTCCCGCCATTTGCTCACCTGTTCCTGAGAATAAATACCGGGCGTTTTAACATAACCCTTACCTTCCTGATTGACCTGGGTTGCTTCAGCGATTATTAAACCTGATGAAGCGCGCTGCTCATAGTAGGTTACCGCCATGTCAGAGGGTACATCAGTGTCATCATCGGCACGGCTGCGGGTTAACGGAGCCATAAAAATACGGTTACGGGTTTCGATATTGCCGGTTTTACCGGCAGAAAATAAATCAGTCATCAGCTCTCTCGGTCTGTGAAAAAAAAAGCCGGGTGAGGGCACCCGGCTCACTATCGCGGATTCAGTTAAATCACTATACGGTTTGCTTTTCGTGCTTTCCTTCGCGAAGTTCTTCCACAACTTTCTTACAAAATGCTTCCATGTCGTTGGGATCACGACTGGTGGTGAGGCCTTGATCTACCACTACTTCTTCATCTACCCATTTGGCACCGGCATTAATCAGGTCGGTTTTAATCGATGAGAAAGAGGTTACAGTGCGATCTTTTAATACATTGGCTTCGGCCAGTAGCCACGGCCCATGGCAAATTGCCGAAACGGGTTTATGCTGCGCAAAGAAATCGCGTACCAGCTGTACGGCTTTGTCATTGGTGCGCAAGGTATCGGGGTTAAGTACACCGCCGGGCAGAATCAGCCCGTTATAATCATCAGCCGAAACTTCATCTACGGTTTTATCGACAGAAAACTTGTCGCCTTTCTCATCATGGTTCATGCCCTGAATCTGACCAGACTCCAACGAAATGACATGGACATCGGCGCCTTCATCTTTTACGCGCTTCATTGGTTCGGTTAGTTCAACCTGCTCAAAACCATCGGTTGCAAGAATGGCAACGGATTTACCTGTTAATACACCCATTGTAGTTTTCTCCTCAGTTGACAATGTGCCTGTTCCTACGCACAGAAAAACCGGAAGGGATCGTTTACAAACATTAAATCTGGCACAGGTTTACCGCCGTGCTGCGGGATACTTCAAGGTGAATAGCCTTATTCCATAACGCAGGCACTGCCGTAAATATCAATAAATTCGCGGGGCAGGCGTTTGGGCATACCGCTGGATAATGCAGTGCAGACAAAGCGGGTTTTGGCGGTAAACACCGACTTTTGCCGACGCTCGCAGATAAATTGAAAGTCCCGGATGAGGGTCAGGCGTTGGTCGCAGGAGGTTATCCAGGTGGCACATTTAAGGGTATCTCCCTCATGACACGCCAAATGATAATCCAGTTCATGACGACGAATTACCATGGCCCGGTCAAGTCGCTGATAATCAGTAAAGCTTAACCCCAGGGCATTGGTATGAGACCAGGCCAGCGCTTCAACCTGAGCCAGGTAAGCTTGATTATTCACATGGCCATAATGGTCAATATGGGCATCACTGATGGTCCAGTCCACCACGTAGGGCTTGGGGTGCAGCCAGGGTAATGAAGTTTGCATAGAAGAGGTATTGTGGATAAACAGGCACCGGTTTTACCATTTTTTTTAAACCAGTGGCAACCGCGGTCGGCGACTTTGAGATATGGTCTTACCTCCCCGGGTTTGCTAGACTCAGCGCCATTTAGTGCCAGCAGCTTCAGGGATAAAGTGGATACGCAGTTTTCGTCTCATCATTGCAATACCGATCAGGGCCATACCGAACACGGCCATACCGATCAGGATCCTCAGGTGGATACCCTGATCGAGGTCTTTAATTCGACCTTCTATCGGCAATGCAATACGCGCCTGGTCAGGGGCGCGGATGAGCCGGTATACCTGCCTGCTGATACAGAACATAACTATCATCGTATTGTGTTTGCCCATGGCTTTTTTTCCAGCGCCTTGCATGAAGTGGCGCACTGGTGTGTGGCAGGGCCGAAGCGTCGTTTATTAGAAGATTATGGATACTGGTATTGTCCCGATGGTCGTGATGCCCAACAGCAGGCCGCGTTTGAGCAGGTGGAAATTAAACCGCAGGCGATAGAGTGGGCCTTTACCCTGGCGGCGGGACGCAAGTTCAGAGTAAGCACCGACAATCTGAATGGGGCAGAACCGGACCGCGAAGCATTTAGCCGGGCGGTGGAACAACAGTTACTGCACTTTTTGGAAAGCGGCTTTCCGGCCCGTGCCGGACAGTTTATCGAGGCCTTACAACACGCGTTTGGCACCAAAGACTATTCTCTGGCCAGTTTATTAAAAAAGGCGGCATAATCATGTCACGAGCATTCAGATTAGGCGTATTGGTAAACCCCTTTGCCGGAATTGGCGGCGCGCTGGCACTCAAAGGCAGCGATGGCGCCGAAATTCGTGAAAAAGCGTTATCTATGGGAGCCGCCCAGGAAGCTCCGCAAAAAATGACCAAAGCACTGCGTCAGCTTGAAAGCCATACGGCGAACCTCCAGGTTTTTACCGCCGCAGGCGCCATGGGCGAAGACAGTTGTAACGCCGCAGGGCTCGCCTGTGAAGTGATTTACCGTCCGGATGCTGCGCAGACCGAAGCCCATCATAGCGAAGAAGCAGCCACGGCCCTGGCCCAACAGGATCTTGATTTGCTGTTATTTGCCGGTGGCGATGGAACTGCCCGCAATTTGTACCGTTGTCTAAAGGATGACGTAGTGGTGCTGGGCGTGCCGGCCGGGTGTAAAATTCATTCCGGGGTTTATGCGGTGACGCCTTCGGCGGCCGGCAAAGTGACCGCCATGATGGTTGCCGGTGAGCTGGTCAGTGAATTTGACGCGGAAGTACGTGACATTGATGAAGATGCGTTTCGTAAAGGAAAAGTACTGGCTCGGCATTTTGGCGAAATGCGGGTCCCCCGTCAGCTTGAATATATCCAGGCTGTAAAAATGGGGGGCAAAGAACACGAAGAACTGGTGGAAGATGATATCGCCGAATACCTGGCACAAATCATTAGCGAAGACCCCGACACTTATTATGTAATGGGTTCAGGCTCCACCGTAGACGGTATCATGGCGCAACTGGAGGTGCCCAATACCTTGCTGGGGGTGGATGTGCTTAAAAATGGCGAGCTTGTGGCCAGTGATGTCACGGCCGATAGTCTTATCAAGCTTACCGGTGATAACCCGACCAGGCTTGTGGTAACCGTTATCGGCGGTCAGGGACATGTGTTCGGGCGAGGCAACCAACAGCTCAGCGTTCCCTTTTTAAAAAAGCTCGGTAAGCACAATATTCTCATCGTCGCCACCAAGCAAAAACTGCAGGCATTGGAAGGCAAGCCGTTACGGCTGGATACCGGCGACGAAACACTTGATGCCGCTTTAGCAGGCAGTTTAACTGTAATAACCGGCTACGAAGACAAAGTCATCTATCCGGCTCAATAAGAGGAATTCCACCAGGATGCAAAATCCCAAGACAGCAGCTCCATCTTTTTTAGACGCGGTAACCCAGATAGAACAAAACCTGGACAGTGTGGTTGACCATGGCAATGACGATGAGCTGTTCATCGCCAGTTACCTGCAAGGGCATTTTGCCGTGATTTCCAAACCTCTTGAAGTCGAGCCTGAGGCTAGCCTTGAGGTTCTGGATAAGGCGGTTACGACCAGCTTACAGGAGGCCTTCGCCAATCAGGAACTTGAAGCCGACGATCAACAAAAAGTCTGGACGTTGTGGCAGCAGCAGGTAGCGCAGGTAAATACTTAGCTCCACGGCAATAATTCTCCTGCCATAGACGGCAAGCAATGACCGTTTGCCGTCTTTACTTTCCGTTACTTTCCGTTTGCTGGCCTCACCGTTGCCTATATCCAGTGCCCGCTGGCGGGGGAGGCCGCAATAAAGTGTCAAATTTTACCTGGTACACTTCTTGCCGTACTACTGCTGAATTGTAATTTTTTTGGCGTATACGATGAATTGGCGTTTAAACAACAAGCCCGGCCCAGGGCCGAAAATTTCTTTGTGCCAGGCCGCACTTATTACCTTGCCGATACTGTTTAGCGGCTGCAGTACCGTCACAGGAACGGCTGCTACCCCCCAGCCCACGCCGGTCAATGCCCTGGGAAATTCTGAATACGAAATCTATTTGCTGGCCAACGAACTGTTTGATGGCCTGGCTCCTGCGCGCCACCTGCGGTATGCAGTTGCCGGATTTGTACCCGCCGGAACCATGCGCTATGACCACGATGAACAGCAACCTTTGATGCAATTAGGGCATCAGCTGGAACAGGGATTGGTTACCGAGGCCACAAAACGTGGCTTTACCGCTCAAGAGTTTCGGCTAACGAACGATATAATAATGAGTGATGACAGCGATCGGGTTTTGTCCCGTCAGGTAGAGCAACTGTCTGGGCTGGAGCGCGTGGACTATTATATCACCGGTACGCTGGTGCATCAGCAGGGCGGGGCGATGGTTAATGCTAAAATTATCGATGCCCGCAACAAAGATGTGGTCGCCGCAGCCACCCGATTTTTTCCGTCGGGTTTGTTCTGGAGTAATGAACAGGTGACCACCCGTAACGGGCGTTTGTACAGAACCGAATCAAAGGGGTAACAAGATGAATAAGCCGTGGTGGAGTACAGCGGCAGCGTTATTGCTGCTGACCGGCTGTAGTGCAATGCCGCAAAACCAGGCCTCTGCGGAGTCTGAGTCGCAGGACAAGCCAGCCAGCTCGCTGGCGGTGGTGGATATCAGTGCCGCAGACCGGCAGGCACGCCCGGCAGGCGGGCCAGCCCAGGACAGCTTTGGGGCCATTGACAAGCCGCGTATTTATTCATCGGTGCAGGGCGCCTACAAAGGCCGGCCTCTGACGCGCCATGTGGGCGACTATGTCAAAAACCTGACGCAGGATCTTATCTCCAATATGGAGTATATCTCGGTGAAAACCCCGGTGGCGGTGACTCATTTTGCCTTGCTTGACTCCGATCTACAGAAAACTAATTTACTCGGGCAGCAAATGGCCGAGTCCTTTATGCACGAACTGCATAAATTCAGAATTCCGGTACTTGACCATAAAGCTACCGATTATATACGCATCACAGATCTGGGCGATTTTATGCTGTCCCGGGACTACCTCGATTTAAACAGCACTCTGCCCATCGAATATGTGCTTACCGGCACAATGGCGAAACATCAGGGTGGGGTACTGGTTAATGCCCGGATTCTGGGCATTGAGTCCCGTGCGGTGGTGGCCAGCGCCCAGATGCTTATACCATTTTATGTAGTCGATGCGCTTATTCCCAGTGATGGCGCCCAGCCTGACGGCTCTAAAGACGGCGTGAAACTAAGCAAAGGATGAGGGCATGAGATTAACCCGGACTGTACTATTTTTGCCATTGCTGGCACTGGGCGGCTGCAGTTTACTGTATAGCGACGCTGGTCAGCAGGGCGCCCACACCCGCGCGCCCAGCCAGGAGGACCGTTGGCATGTGACCGGCGAAAACACTGTGGTGTCTCCTGCGGCAGATTCGGGTCTGCAGTACCGGCCGGACCGCCGGGATTTAATAAAACCGCCTACCGAGCCGGTTACGCACCAGTATCAGGATCCCTTACCATCGGGGTTTCGGGCCAGTCTGACCCATAAACCGCTTCATGACTATGCCGATCAGCTGGCCATGCAGCTGATGGCTCACACCCCGAATCTGGATCAGGCCAATATCGGCGTGGCCAGCTTTGTTAGGCTGAACCAGTCATTGCAGGAAACCACGGTGCTGGGGAATCAGCTGGCCGAATATCTGATGGGCGTATTGCAGGATTACGGGGTATCGGTGGTGGAATATAAGCTGGCGCCCACATTGTTTGTAACACCTCATGGCGATATTGCGTTAACCCGGGACTCACGCCTGCTCAAAACCAGCGCCGCCATTGACCATGTGCTTACCGGCACTATGGTAGAGACCCCAAGAGGCGTGCAAGTCAATGCCCGGATAATCACACTGGAAACCGGTCAGCTGGTGGCAGCCTCCAGTTTGCAGATCCCTGCCTTTATGGTTACCAGTTTAAATCACCCCCAGGCCGCGCCCCGCTAGTACGGCCTGGTTATCTGCCGAACTATTGCGTGGTCGCGGTCGCCCCGGACACTTCGCTGCGTATGCACTGGCGCACAATAAAGCGCTGAGGATTTACCGTTTGCAGCAGGGTATTGCTCAACGGCAGGGGCTCGCCGGTTAGCTGACTGGCCAGAATTTCGGCCATCAGCGGTGCGGTGGTTAAGCCTCTGGAACCTAACCCGGTGAGTATCTGCACCCGCTGGACCGGCGGCGTGGGGACACGTGCTAATCCAATCCCTTTACCCAGCGCCAGCCAGCGCTCACAGGTTTCGGCAGTAAGAGGCAGGTTACCAGCCGCGGGCTGATGATCAGGCAATGTCTGCCGAATGGCGGCCCGGGCCTTGCCACTGGCACGCAGACACGCTCCCCATTCCGTGGTTCCCAATACCCGCTGATGCAGCTGTTCATTTTGCTGGCTTTCCTGTTCGCGGGTTTCAGTGGCGGTATCATTTTTAACATAGGTTGAGCCCATGGCATGATAACCGTCCAGGGCAGGGGTAAGATAACCCTTGTGGCACAATACCGTCTGCAGCTGGTTTAGCGGCGCCACCGATTTAACGGCTTCCACCTGACCTCTGACCGGACGCAGAGGTAAAAACTGCTCAAGCGCCAGCGCCGGGCTTTCACCACTGGCAAATACCACCTGCGAATAATCTGCTTCGGTGTTGCCGGTCGTTAAGGTGACACGGTCCGGATGGTGTCTGAACCCCGTCACCCGGGTATTTGGCTGAAAGGTCAGTAACCCGGTCTGCCGGGCCTGAGTGATCAGACTTTCAACCAGCTGCGGCGGACTTATCCAGCCGCCCGGGGCGCAAAAAAGCGCCGGGTAGGGCAGGTTCACACCAGCCAGAGTGCTGGCACTTTGAGCATCTACACCATGGATTAACTCCTGCGGCCAGGTTTGCTCTTCCTGCATCAGCTGATGGCGCGCCCCGACCTTGTCGTTGAAATCAAGCAGCAATACGCCACACCATTGATGAGCAAATGAGCCGCCCTGATTCAGGAGCCAATCATAATAACGCCGGGCATAGATAAAGCTGTGGGCCTGCAGCTCACTGGCAGGGCTGCGTACCGCGTGCAACTGCGGATAAAACCCACCCTGCGGATTGCCTGATGCCCCATCGGCGGGATCGTTTGCCTGAGTGATCAGGTTTACCCGGATGCCGCGCCGGACCAGAGCAAGCGCGGTCAGGGCCCCGGCCAGCCCGGCGCCCACCACGGCAACATCATCAGCAGGGGTCAGCGGCTCGGTGGTATAGCGATAATAAGGCGCATCAGTGACCCCGGCGTACGGCCGCTTCTGGGTCTCAGTCCCAGCCTCAGTCTCAGCAGGGGACCAGGTGCCGGTGAGCATGTCCCGTTTACGACCAAACCCCCGGCATTTGGTAACGACAAACCCCTGAGCTGCCAGACCACGTTTGACAATTCCGGCCGCGGTAAAGGTAGCGAAAGTAGTGCCGGGTTTGCTGAGCCGGGCCATTTGTCCGAATAAGGCCTCGGTCCACATCTGCGGATTTTTGCTGGGGGCAAAGCCATCTAAAAACCAGGCGTCGACTAATCCTTGCTCGGGTTTTTCCCCGGGAGCGTGCCATTGCGGTAACAGCTCGTGGACATCTCCCAGCCAGATATCCAGAGTGGTACTGAAGTCGGTGAAGTGCAGCCGATGACATCCGTCCAGCCCTAAGGGGTATTGGCGCAGTAGTTCCCGGGCGCCGGCGGCTAACCCGGGAAAATGCGCCAGCGCCCGTTCCAGATCAGCATGTTTTAGCAAAAAGCATTCAGTGGTAAGTATAAACAGTCGTTTTAAAGGATGATCAGGATGTTGCTGTCGAAACCGCGCAAAGGCCTGCATCGTGACCAGGCAGTTCAGGCCGGTACCAAAGCCGGTTTCGGCGATCACAAAGTGGGGCTGGGTATGGTGTAACCAGCGTTCGGAAAGGTTATTACCGCCCACAAAAACATGCAGCGTTTCATCTATCCCGCTGTCATTAGAAAAATAAACATCATCAAAATCGTCGGCCACCGGAGTGCCCTGTTCATTAAAGTGTACTGTGGCGTGGCGGGTTTTCACGCAATTAATCCTGCCTTGTTGTGATTAGACTGCATGATCATAGCGTGCATGATACAGTGTGAATAGTTGTTTACGATGTCGTTGATGAATTGATAAACAATATCTGAAAGAGCAGACCACTTTGTCTGCCAGAATCGTTACCATATGCCCCAGCACAGTTAAGGGTAGATTATGAGAAGAGCAGTTATCACCGGACTTGGCATTACGTCAAGCATCGGTACCAATAAAGACGACGTACTTGCCTCTTTAAAAGCAGGCAAGTCAGGCATTACATTTTCTGAACAGTTTGCCGAGATGGGCTTACGCAGTCAGGTCTGGGGCGATGTAGACATCGACTTTAAAGACCATATCGACCGTAAAGCGATGCGCTTTATGGGCGATGCCGCGGCCTATGCGTATGTGGCTATGCAACAGGCTATTACTGACTCGGGGCTGGAGGAAAAAGACATTTCCAACGAGCGCACCGGTATCATTGCCGGCTCGGGCGGTGCTTCATCTGAAAATCAGGTGCTGTCTGCCGATATCCTGCGCGAAAAAGGCGTTAAGCGTGTGGGGCCGTATATGGTACCTCGCTGTATGTCGTCTACCGTATCAGCATGTCTGGCGACACCGTTTAAAATTCGCGGCGTGAACTACTCAATCGCCTCGGCCTGTGCCAGTAGTGCACACGCTATTGGTAATGCGCTGGAGCTTATTCAACTTGGTAAGCAGGATGTAGTGTTTGCCGGTGGCGGTGAAGAATTGCACTGGTCGTTGTCCAGTCAGTTTGATGCCATGGGGGCTTTGTCGACCAAATATAACGACACGCCAGCAGTTGCTTCGCGCACTTACGACGCCGGCCGGGATGGCTTTGTCAGCTCAGGCGGCGGCGGTATGGTAGTGGTTGAAGAGCTGGAACATGCCCTGGCCCGCGGCGCTACTATTTATGGTGAAGTGGTTGGCTATGGAGCTACCTCAGATGGTTTTGACATGGTAGCCCCTTCTGGTGAAGGCGCTGCTCGCTGTATGCGTATGGCAATGGAAAATGTTAAAGGGCCTATCGATTACCTGAACACCCATGGCACTTCTACACCGGTAGGTGATGTGAAGGAACTGGGCGCGATTCGCGAAGTGTTCGGCGACTCACCGGTTCCCATCAGTGCTACCAAATCACTGACCGGTCATGCGCTGGGTGCAGCAGGGGTGAATGAAGCCATTTACAGCCTGCTTATGATGCAGAATAACTTTATTGCACCTTCCATCAACATCGACGAACTGGACGAACAGGCGCAGGGACTGGATGTAGTGACTCAGATGCGTAATGCTGAGCTCAATACCGTGATGTCGAACAGCTTCGGCTTTGGTGGTACCAATGCCACTCTGGTGATGCAGCGTTACAATAAATAGCTAGATGCTATTGTAGCTATATACTGAATAAAACAGCGCCTCTTCCGGCGCTGTTTTTTTATCTGGAAGGGCAGTGTTATGCTGTCGGTTCCGATTATTCTCCATTAAAAAGAGTATTTACCGCATCATGAACATTCTTTATGAAAGCAGTATCCCCCACGGAGGCGATTATTTTTCTGCTTTGGGTCAGGCTCGTTCTTTTGACACCGGTACTCTCACCCCGGCTGATTTAACGAATGTTGAGTATCTGGCGGTCCGATCTACTACGCCGGTCAATGCTGCCCTGCTACAGGAAGCCAGGCACTTAAAAATGGTGGCAACGGCCACAGCCGGCACCAATCATCTGGATATCGGCTATCTGGAGTCCGCCAATATTGCCTGGCGCGGGGCAGGCGGATGTAACGCCATTGCAGTGGCCGAATACGTGGTCAGTATTTTATTAAAAGCCAGTGTCGAGGGAAAAATTCAGCCGGACCGGGTGACCGTGGGCATCGTCGGGGCAGGGCATGTAGGTACTGCATTGTCCAGACTGCTGGAAGCCTTAAACATCAGTTATGTACTTAACGATCCGCCCCGGGAGCAGGCCGGTGACTCTCGTAACTTTGTGTCTTTAGAAGAGATAATGAACTGTGATGTGATCAGTTTGCACATACCATTTAGTCAACAGGGCGCGCACCCCACCGCAGGACTGATGGGGGCCAGGCAGCTGGCCGGTTTATCCGCGCATCAGATATTCATTAATGCCTGTCGTGGCGAGGTGGTTGATGAACAGGCGCTGACGCAACGTCTGCACCAACAGCCGGCACCTACGACGGTGCTGGATGTGTTTATGAATGAGCCCGCGATAGATACCCGTCTGCTGGACTCGCTGTGGTTTGCTACAGGCCACATTGCCGGTCACAGTATCGAAGGAAAGCTGCGTGGCACGCAGCTGGTGTATGAAGCATTTTGCGAAGCGGCAGGGCAACCCATAAAATTGCAGATGGAAGATTTCCTGGCTGCGCCTATGCCCTTTGATTTTACCCCGCAGGATCCGTCGGTAGAGGCATTAAGCTTTACAGAGCTGGCGCAGCTGCTGTTAGGTATCTATGATATCGCCGAGGACGATAGGCTTTTTCGTCAGATGATGGCAGAATCTAATCAATTTGCGGCGTTTCGAAAAGGGTATCGGGTGCGGCGCGAATACAACGCGTATACGTTGCGCTTGTCAGGCGTGGTCTCGGAAGGTATCTTGCGCCAGCTTACCGGACTCGGTTTTACGTTAGAAACCCTCTAACTTTTTTATTTTTACGTTGTTATCAGCAGGAGATTTTATTTCTATGTCACAAGCCTTTGATGTTGCGGTGTTAGGTGCTACCGGTTTGGTGGGCCAGGCCATGATCGAAATACTGGAAGAACGGAAATTTCCAATCAATAAATTGTATCCGTTGGCCAGTGAGCGTTCAGCGGGCGCGACGATAAATTTCAAAGGTGAAGAAATTGAAGTCCAAAATGCCGATGACTTTGACTTTAGTCTGGTGCAGTTTGGCTTTTTCTCAGCCGGTGGGAGTGTCTCAGAAAAGTTTGCGCCGGTGGCCGCCGAAGCCGGATGTATTGTCATAGACAACACTTCACAGTTTCGATATGAACCTGATATTCCGTTAGTTGTGCCTGAGGTGAATGCTCATGCACTGGCTGACTTCAGAAACCGCAATATTATTGCCAATCCTAACTGCTCTACCATTCAGATGCTGGTGGCGCTCAAGCCGATTCATGATGAAGTTGGTATTGAACGAATTAATGTGGCCACCTATCAGTCAGTTTCCGGTGCCGGTAAGTCGGCAATGGAAGAGCTGGCTAAGCAAACCGCCAGCTTATTGAATGCCCGGGAAGTGGAAACGGAAGCCTTTAGCCGGCAAATCGCCTTCAATGCCATTCCTCAGATTGATGAGTTTATGGATAACGATTACACCAAAGAAGAAATGAAGATGGCCTGGGAAACCCAGAAAATCATGGGCGATAACAGTGTGCTGGTCAATGCTACGGCGGTACGGGTGCCGGTGTTCTATGGTCATGGCGAAGCGGTCCATATTGAAACCCGGATGCCGATTGAAGCTGATCATGCTAAATCGTTGCTGGAACAGGCTGAGGGCATCCGGCTTTATGACACGCCGGCGGCGTTTCCCACTCAGGTCTCCAGTGCCAGCGGTAATGACTGGGTGCATGTGGGACGGGTGCGCAACGATATTTCCCACCCCAACGGCTTAAATCTGTGGGTAGTGTCGGACAATGTGCGTAAAGGCGCGGCCACCAATAGCGTGCAGATTGCCGAAACACTGGTACGTGATTACCTGTAAAACAATCTGTGGCAGGCAGGTAAATATTTTTTATCTGCGGCCGATAGATTAAGCGGAGCCCTCGGATAGTTCAGTTTTTTTTGAACCAGCTAGATTGCCGGGCGGCTCTGGTTTATAGTTTATATTACAGCAGCATACGTACACGAGTGAATGACCCTCAGCAAGGCGCTGGATGATCTTACCGTGTGCCCTGGCTAGGTTCGGCCTGTGCTGTTAAACCTTTGAAAGATAGAGTTACTTCAGGCGCGCCTTCGTGGCGAGTCTGCACCATTATAAAAATAAAAGGCTCAGAATAAGCCCGTACAGGGACAGGCACAACGACTACCTTATTCTGATTGACTGTGTGTCATGATCCGGTGAACACACTTGAGGGCATATAGGAACGCTATGAAACTGCATTTATCGGGCTTGTTGGTGCTGTTATGTTTAAGTACTTTCCCCGCTGCCGACATTAGCGCACAGGAACGGCAAACTCAGCTGCGTGGGCCCAAAGATGCGACCAGCCAGTACTCGGGAGCAGTCTATGGCCCCATTGATGAGCAGGATACGCTATGGCGCATTGCCCACCGGTACCGCCAGGAACGAAGCCTGTCGATGTACCAGGTTATGCAGGCGATTTATGAGCTGAATCCCGATGCCTTTGAGCAACAGAACCGCAACCTTCTGGTAGAAGGGGCGACCTTGCGATTGCCTTCGCGCCGCTATACCGCTCGTATTGATACCGAACAGGCCCGGGCGAATGCGGAAGCCGATGACAAACAATATACCGAGTTACTTAAGCAGCCAGCCACCGCCAGCAATAACATCAAACCCCCAGAGCCCCTGGTTAAAAAGTCGGATTTATCCGATACCCGCACCGCCATTGAACAGCAAATCACCCGTCTGGATAAACAGCAAATTCAGCAGTTTGATGAACTGCGTCAGCAATTTGCTGCCTCGCTGAACAATGTTCAGCAGATGCTGGATGAAAATCGCAAACTGTATGACCGGGTAGAGCAGGTCAACACTGATCTGATGAGCCTGCGGCAACAGGTCGAAGGTGATGTGCAAAGTCAGATGGATGAGCAGCTTGCCTTACAGCGTGAGCTGTTATCCATGGTCAAAGAGGACCAGGCGGCCCGTCAGGCTGAACAGCAATCTGGTATTGGGTCGACACTTACTCAGCCTGTAAGTCTGATTATCGGCTCAGGGATATTAACCTTATTACTGGCGGGTGGCCTGGCCGCCTGGTTATTGCGAAACCGAAAAGACGACGCGCCGCAAAGTCAGACTCAAAGTGAGGTTGAACCGCCTCCGGCACCGGCGACCGAGGATATCGCCAGTAGCATCAGCACCGACATTGAAGATGATACCCCGGAGTTGTCCGATGATGAGCTGTTTAACGATGATGAACTGCTTGATGATGTGTTATCCAGCGAACTGGAAGATACCCTGGATGCCGAGCTGGACAACTTCTCTGATGACATGCTGGTGCCTGACGATAATGAACAGATTTTTGAAGATGGCGACAGTGAATTAGGTCAGGGCGATCTGGATAGCCTGTTTGACGATGAAGACATGGATACGGTGGAGTTAAATGAAGAGGTCGACGATGTTGACCCCACCACGCAGGACGAAGCGGTTACCGATACGCCGAAAGACACTCCCAGGACAGCCCCTTCAGAGCCGCCGGTTTCTGAAGATGACTTTACGGTTAATACAGACGATGCAGGGCTGGCCAACGACAGTTCTGTGGAGGACAGCGACCTGCCACCAATAACGGCGGCCTCGGTAGATAACGATGAACAACCTGAAATCAGTATCGATGAGTTACTGGAAGCTGAGCAGGCAAAAACTGAAAAGAGCTTCGTTACTGAAAATGACGCCGTAGACGATGACATGCTGGGCAAGCTGGATGATGAAATCAATCAGCAAAACGCCGAGCTTGACCGGCTTGCCGACGGTATTCTGGAAGAAATAGATCAGCTGGAACAAATGGGCGGACTGCCCACTGCTGAGGACATTGAGCGCGAGGAGCTGGAAAACAGCGCGCCTTCACCACAGGGTATACAGGATCTGGATGCGTTTGCTGATGACCTGGATGATATCGAACTTGACGATGTTGAAAATGGCGACAACTTTGCTGATCCGCTATCTGATGAACTGATTGCTCAGTTGCAGGCCGAAAATGATTTTGAGGAAGATTCACCTGAGGCAGAGTCCGTAGCAGGTTTTGATGATCCGCTAAGTGATGAGTTACTGGCAGAATTGAATGCTGAGCAGGATGACAGTGAAGAGCAGTTAGATGCGCTCTCTGAAGAATTGCTTGCCGAACTCGACGGGGGTGCTGGTGACAGTGATGCCGGTGACAATGAAGTCTCGAGGCCTGAACAAGCCGACCAGGATGACGAACTTACTGATGATTTGTTAGCGGAGCTGGAAGCCGGTATTTCTGCCGACGATGACCGGGACCACCCGGACCAGCAACCAGAGGCCGGCTCTGAAAGCGGCATTGCCGATGCAGATCCCGCCGCTGGCGATATCGACACTGAAGCTATGACCACTGAAGATATGGCCGACGAAGATATCGATGCGCTGCTGGACAGTATGGCCGATGACGAAGCACAGGCTGCCCCTGCACCCGCGACCACTTTAGACAGCACTGATGAAAGTCCTGATGAGAACGCGAATGTAAACGCGGATGACAGCCCCGACCAGAATGCTAACGATAAAGCTAACGAAGAAGCCGCAGAGGATGCAGAATCCCCAGCTGATGAGCTGACGGCAAGCGAAGAGCCGGCGGCAGAACGGCAAAATGAGACCACTAATCCAGAAGCCGCTGATCAAGAAACCCTCGAGCCAGAAGCCACTGAGACAGACGCCACCAATGGTGATAACGGCGCTGAAGCTATGGCC
>VMHT01118225.1_pt1 | contig 59211 bp, 74 predicted proteins | sample 4693611 | NCBI WGS metagenome assembly VMHT01 (sample SAMN12280063, study PRJNA550983) | marine metagenome | isolation source: seawater sampled from same location over 5 years 0.02-0.2 micron viral filtrate | place: USA: collected off the coast of southern California halfway between the port... ... | reverse complement strand
CGTTTCCTTGTCCAGAATCTAAACTTAAAGGTAGATTAATGGATAACATGGGTAAAACGTGGGCAACAACACACGGTACATTTGAAATTAATATGGACACTGTTGATTGGATAATGAATAACGTAACAACGTCTCAATACACAATGGAGAGATGTTATATATATAATAAAGCATTTGCTAAATATTTTCAAGTTAAAGGCCAAGCAGAAAAAGATGCTTATCAAGCATACTTTGATACTCTAAATAACAGGTCTAATAGAAATGGTAATTGGAGATATGATAATGATGATAGCGAAAGGTTTCAAAAGATAAGAGACTGGGCAGGCGAAAGAGGTTTATATACTAAAGGCGATAAAAAGACTCAGTTTTGTAAATTAATGGAAGAAGCTGGTGAACTAGGTCGTGCTATACTAAAGCAAGATCAGCCTGAAATAGTCGATGCTATAGGTGATATGGTAGTAGTATTAACTAACATGGCTCATTTAAGCGGTACAACTATTGAAGAGTGTATAGATGCAGCATACAAGGTAATATCTAAACGTACTGGTAAAATGGTTAACGGAACATTTGTTAAAGATGAAAAGTAAGACTATATTATTCAGAGATCCTGTTGTAGAAAGAGTCTGCGATAAGTTTGTTAAACGTTCTGATGTTGGCTACGCTAAGTATGGTAGAACATTACATGACGAAAGAACTGGTAAACATAAAGATTTAGCTGGTTATTTAAATGACGTGCAAGAAGAATTAATGGATGCTATTCTTTATATTCAAGCTGCTAAAGAAGAGTTAACTGAAGATGATAGGGAAAACATTTTAGGTGTAAACAAACCTTTAACAGTTTCATCTGCACAATTAGACTGGGACGATGCGATCTCGCCAGTATAAGAAACGTGGTCCTGTTAGATCTAAAAAGGTTAAACATGACGGCATAATGTTTCAATCAGGTCTTGAAAAATATATGTACATAGCTTTAAAAAAAGCTAAGATCAAAGCTAAATACGAGGGACAAACTTACGAGCTTGTCCCTTCTTTTAACTTTATAAATAAATGTTATGAAAGACAAGCTAACTCAAAAGGTGAGTTCAAAGATAGAAGCGATAGAAAAATACTTGGTATTAAGTATACGCCTGATTTTATTGGAGATAACTTCATCATTGAATGCAAGGGAAGACCTAACGAATCTTTTCCATTACGCTGGAAGTTATTTAAAAATTATGTGGCAAAGAAAATGCCGAAGTATTCGTTATATAAACCACAAAATCAAAAAGAATGCGACGAAACCGTGAACTTAATTCTTGGGAAAAGAAAGATCTAGCTAGACGTATGTATAGCAAAAGAAAACTACAACAGTTTATTGACTGGAGCATACAGTCTAAGGGCTATTTAAAATATAAAGATTTAATTAAATATTCAGAAAAGTATGGCGAAACTAACATTATCACCGTATCGCGCGAAGACCCGTAAAAAAAGACCGGGTATTCATGCTAAAAGCAAAACATCTGGCCTAAAGCATAGCGTAAATTATAAGAAAAAATATAAAGGACAAGGACGATGAAAGAAAGTAAACTTTTAGAAATGCAAAACAAAATTAAGTCTTTGACTAATGTTGTTCAGCAATTATTATATGAAATAACACATCTAAGGGAATTAAGTGTAGGAACTTTAGAAACTATAAAGTTAATGCCTGATTATCAAGATGCCATTGATGCTTTAAAAAAGCAAATGGAGGAAAAAAATAAAGAAATAAAAAAAGCAAAACAAAATGGAGCTATCGAACAAGATACTAAGTGATATTACTGTTTATATGAAGTATGCTAAATACGTACCTGAATTAAACAGAAGAGAAACATGGGAAGAGTTAGTAACTAGAAATAAGAACATGCATATCAAAAAATATCCTAAGCTTGTTGACGAAATTAATGCTGCTTACAAATACGTGTATGAAAAGAAAGTTTTACCGTCTATGCGATCGTTACAGTTCGGAGGCAAACCTATTGAAATCTCGCCTAATAGAGTCTACAATTGTGCTTATTTACCTATTGATAGCATTGAGTCTTTTAATGAAATAATGTTTTTACTACTTGGTGGTACGGGTGTAGGTTACTCTGTCCAACATCATCACGTGAATAAATTACCATCAGTTAACCAGCCTTATAGTAAAAGAACTAGAAGGCATTTAATTGGTGATAGTATTGAAGGTTGGGCTGACGCGGTTAAAGTCTTAGTTAAGTCTTATATGGGTCCTAAGAGATCATCTAAGATAACATTTGATTATTCTGATATAAGACCAAAGGGTGCACAATTAGTTACATCTGGAGGTAAAGCTCCAGGTCCACAACCTTTAAAAGAGTGTATTGTGAAAGTAGCAGGAATTTTAAACGATGTGGAAGACGGAGATAAATTAACTACATTACAAGCTCACGACATTGTTTGTCACATTGCTGATGCTGTATTAGCAGGTGGTATACGTAGAGCAGCTTTAATTAGTTTATTTTCAGCAGATGATGAAGCAATGATCGGCTGTAAGTCTGGACATTGGTGGGAAGAAGCGCCTCAAAGAGGAAGAGCAAATAATTCTGCTGTTCTTATGAGACATAAAATAAACAAAGGGTTTTTTATGGACTTATGGAAAAGAGTTGAGCGGTCAGGATCAGGTGAACCAGGTATTTACTTTAATAATGATAAAGACTGGGGAACTAATCCTTGTTGCGAAATAGCATTAAGACCATATCAGTTTTGTAACTTATGTGAGGTAAATGCTAGTGACATAAAAGATCAAACTGATTTTAACGATAGATGTAGAGTAGCTTCATTTATAGGTACATTACAAGCAGGTTATACTGACTTTCATTATTTAAGAGACATATGGAAAGATACGACAGAGAAGGACGCCCTTATAGGTGTATCAATGACAGGAATAGGCTCTGCCGCTGTGCTGCAGTTGGATATGACGGAAGCTGCAGATATAGTAGTAAGCAAAAACAAACAAACAGCTAAAAAAATAGGGATTAAACCAGCTGCAAGATGCACAACCGTGAAGCCTGCTGGGACAACATCTCTGGCATTAGGAACTTCATCTGGTATTCATGCATGGCATAATGATTATTATGTGCGTAGAGTAAGGGTTGGTAAAAACGAAAGTATGTACAACTACTTACTTAATAATCACCCTGATTTAATTGAAGATGAGTATTTTAGACCTCATGATACAGCTGTAATTAGTATACCACAAAAGGCGCCTAAAGGTTCTATACTTAGAACTGAATCACCATTTGATCTACTTGAGCGTATAAAAAAAGTAGCAACTGAGTGGGTTCAACCAGGCCACAAGCGTGGTAGTAACACTCATAACGTTTCTGCTACAGTTAGTTTGAAAGCTGAGGAGTGGGATCAAGCAGGTAAATGGATGTGGGATAATAGAGACTATTATAATGGGTTGTCTGTCCTACCTTATGATGGTGGTACTTATACTCAAGCGCCTTTTGAAGATATAGATAAATCTAAATACGAAACTATGATGAAGAGTTTAACTGACGTTAATCTCACTAACATAGTAGAGGTTGATGATGAAACTGATCTAGCCGGTGAATTAGCTTGCGCAGGAGGCGCGTGTGAAATAACATGATAGAATCATTTGTTTATGGTTTATTAGCTACAGGAATTATGTTAGCTATAAACAAGGTTGTTACAACTATATTTATAAAAGTAAAAAACAGCGGAATAGCATTAGTATATGGTAGTTTAGCTGCTAAGTTAATGTTTTTAAGTGTATTTACTTTAGTTATAAAAAACGATCTACAAAACTCTATAATATATTGTTCTATAATTTTAATAGGTATAATATACTCTAATTTAAATACAATACTAAAATTAAAATGAAACGATTAGCAATTATAGGAGGTATTGGCATGATGACTATGGCTGGTACCAACATGATCTGGCACGGTCAAAAATTAAATCAACAAAATGTGCTTAACCCAAATACACTTGCAATAGCAAGCGGCGCTTTTATAGTGTCGATAGGTATAACTATTAAAATATAAGTTATGTGTGACGGATGTCCGGGCGGATTTTGCCCATGGTGTTAAATATAAAAAGGGGAGGTCATTACGACTTCCCCTTTTTTGGTTACAGGAACTTTGGGTATGGTGCCCAGTTTTTATTTGTTCCTTTTTACAATAACTCTAACTCTATCAGCTTCAGTTTTCAAACTTTTAATTGCTGATTTAGAGAATCCCATATCTAAAAGTATTTCCACTTGCTCAGATTTGTTTAGCTTTTTAAGATTATCTTCATCAGTAGACTTTCTATATTTATCAATTAAAGCTTTTCTTTCTTTATCATACTGATCGTATCCTACTAATTCATTTTCAGGATATTTCTTCTTGTTAGCTTTTATTATTATTTCAACTCTTTTTCTTTCTGTTTTTATATTCTTAACAGCTTCTTCTGAGTATCCAGCTTTTATTAATATATCTTCTTGCTCTTCTTTATTTAGTTTTTCAACTTGTTTGTAGTTAGAAGATTTAGCTCTGTCCTCAGGCGTTAACTCAATAGTTTTCTTTTCATCTACTATCTGCCATTTAGGCCAACCACCAAGTAAAGCTACATCTTGCATAAAGTCAGTTTCTTCTGACATAGCTGCTTCCACATTATCGTACTTTTGTAAAGCTCTATCTAAAGGTATATTTGTAGTAGCTGATAAAACTCTAGCTCCAGCCATCGCTGCAGGATTATTCAAGCTAAATCCCTTGTCAAATATTTCTTGTCTACGTTTTTTACTATCAAAAGCATAAGCAGCTGATCTTATTTTACTTATCTTAGATCCTATTGGTGGTGAAAATTGCATAAACTTCCAAGTTGCATCAACATACTCAGGTCTTTTTCTTTTTGATCTTTCGTATATATCCATTAAGAAGTTTTTGCCAACTGAAACAGCTTGTCCACCAAAGCCTAAACCTCTTAACTGAGAATCTAACATGTTATTAGCTGTTCTGTAGTAAGCTTTAGTTTTCTTATCTTCATCTTCGTCAAAACCAATTTTAAATAATGCTTGTTGTAAAGCGTTAAATATTAAGTTTTGTACAAAACCATAATAAGCTATTTTACTCATATTTGTTTTAGCATCTCCTCTACGGTTAACTAAATCTTGAAAAGCTCTCTTCTGTAATCTAGCGTACTGCATAGGTGTATTAGCAAACATTAATATTAAACGACCAGCATCACTAGCTTGTTGTTGAGATATTTTAGCTGGATTAGAAGACTGTTGGCTTTCTTCAGATAATTGCCTCCACTCCATTGAGGCTATCTCCTTAGCCTTTGCTTCTGTTAAACCTTGATTTTTTCTAAGATCATTTATTCTATTCCTATAATACGTAGCTCCACCTGCAGCTATAGCAAAACTATCAGCATATTGTGTAGGTAAATATCCTTTCTTTAAAATATAAGCCATAACAGCTTTAGCTTTATTCTTACTAGTTGCAGCAGCATCAGATATTTCAGATTCAGTTATATTAAGCCTTAACCCATTACGCCTGTCTTTTAAGTAATCAGAGTTCATTAATTCTAAAAAGTCTTTCCAGTATTGTGGTTGATTAGCAAATGCAGCTCCTGCTTTAAGCGGGTTGTTAAAACTCCAATTAACATAGTTTATAGAAGATATTGTTTGAAGTATAGCTGATCTAGTATTAAAGAACATTATAGCAGCATTAGATCCATTTATATAGTCTAATATCTGGTTGTTAAGCTTGCTACTTTCTGAAACTCTGTTTCTACCAGACTTCATACGAGTTAAACTATTTTCAAGAGCTTTTCTATATTTAGGACCATATATAGCTTCAAGCTTGTTTAAGTTAGCCTCGCTAAATATTATGTCTGTATTTTGTTTCCACTCTTCTAAATACTTAGCCCTTTTAGTAGTGCTAATTAAGTCTATTAAGTCTGTTGTTATAGTTCCTACTAACCAGCTTTCTCTAGGTGTAGCGTACCCATCTCCTTTTGTTAAAGATAATATTTGATCTCCAAATGCTTTTAGTTTTTTGTTTTTGTTAACTACATCTAATAGTTCTCCTAAATCAGTTTTGCTCAAGCCAAACTTAGTCATGTCTTGTCCTGTCTTATCAAACAAGTAAGCTCTAACTGCCTCTTCATTAGTAAAACCTGTTGAGTTCTTTTTTCTTAAATCTTTAGGAACATCAAGAACTTTCTTTAACTCTTTAAAATCAGACATTAACTGAACTCTATCTTTAGATAAGTTATCCATAGCTCTTGAGTAAGGGTTTAAAAAGTTTTGTTTCCACCAAGCCATTTGTGAATCTCCAACTTTACCTTTGCCTAGTGTTTTATATAATAAACCTGTCATGTCTTCAGCAGAGTAAGGTATCCAAAACTTACCTTTGCCTTTGCTAGCACCTATTGTTTTAGCTTTAGCAGCTGAAAACTCTTTATAATATTCTATGCCAGTTTTATTTTCTAACATTTTATTAAAGTCTTGACTTAGCTTTGTTGATCTTGAAATTACAGCTTGCTGTACTTTAGATTTAACATCTAGCACTGACATTGCTTTTTTAACAGCTTCCACATTAGCAACAGCATCATCTGCAAAGTAAAAATCGTTATAACCCTCAGCAGCTTTACCTACAAGCCACTGTGCTCTAGCTTCACCTTCAGACCTACCTAACCCTATTATGTTTTCTTTTTTAAACTCTAAACCTTCTGACTTTAAAAACTCGTATATAGCTTCTCTAGCTTCAGGAGCTCTAGCTGTCAGCACGAATAAATCTTCATTACCTCTTGCAGCTTTTATTTTTTCAGCTACCTTAAATAAAGGACCACGACCACCTTCTCTTACTATGTTAAAATCTGAAAAGTCCATAACAGCTCCAGCATCTATTAACTTTCTTCCATATTCTGCAAACTGATCAGCTGTTAAAACTCCTCTTTCTGTTTTGTTTATTTTAGATTTAACCTCTGTAACAAACTCCTTAGGAAGTGCTTTTCCATACTCTATAGTTTCAGTATCTATTTCTATAAAATTATTTCCTAAATCTTCTTTGTACTTAGGTACATTTTCGTTAACTGATTTCTGTGTTTTTTCTACAATAAAATCTTTTAATGATCTTTCTTTTCTAGCTCTGTTTCTTTCAAGTGCTACTTCATTACTAGTTTTAGCATGTATCATATAAACATCATAGCCTTGCTCTTTAAGTTTATTAACTTTCTTCATCGTGGCATTATAGCTAGCACCTGTGCCATCTATAACCATGCCATCTCCAGCTTGTCTATATTTTTCCATTTTAGCTTCAGCAGCTTTTCTACCGGCAGCACCTATTTTAGCTCTAGCGCTTCTTTGTTCCTTGTCGTAACCTGCCTCTGATTCAGGTAAACCTTGTTTAGCTTTTTCAGACTCTATAAATATGTCTTGATTAACTACTTTCCAGCCTTCTCTTCCAAGTTCTAAACCTTTACCTATATTTGATTTACCAGACCCAGGTCCACCAATCATGAATATAGCTTTACGCTTAGGTGAAGTTTTACCAGGTGTATTAGGTTTGTTATAAAACACTAAACTTTTACTCGTTGCTAAAGTGTCATCAAAATCAAATACTCTAATTTTTTTAATAGTCTTATTGATCTTATTAGCATTAGCTATAGCTTTATCATTTTCGCTTAGATCTTTTAATATTTCAAAATTAGTTTTCTTAGTTGACCTGCTTATAACATTTTCACTAGCATTAAAATCTACAATATCTTTTTTGTTTTCAGCTAAAGCAACTTTTAAAAAGTCTCTACCCTCGAATTTACCTTCGTTTTTACCAACTCCTCTAATAGATCTTAAATCTGGATGCCTTTTTGTTAGCTCATTGTAATACCTAGCTACAGCTCTTAAATCGCTTACAAACATGTTTTGCTGTAAGCCGAAATCTTTAAGAATATTATCCATAGACTTAGGTATTATAGCTACTTCATAGTCTTTGAATATATCTGCTACAGCTTTTTCACCAGCTTTAGTAAGCTTACCATCTACAAAGTTAGCCTTATCAAAGAAAGTTTTAGTTAAATCTGTTATTACAAACTCAGCAGGTTTCATATGTTCAAAAACAAAGTAATCATCTACTAAAACCTGTTTGCCTTTTTTAGTTTCTAATACTTTTTTACCTTTTATACTACCTTCAAATATCCAACCAACAGGAGCCGCTGTTCTTAATATTGAACCCATTCCGCTTTTTAAACTCATTGTCCAAACTGCAAAATCTTCCTTACTTAATCTACCCTCCTGTAAAGCCTTGGTATACCATGACATTTGATTTACTAGTTCTTTTCTAGCTTCAACAGCTGTATCTCTACTATCTTGTAATTGTTTTTCTGTAAAGTCAGCTTCACCATCTTTAGATACTTCTGTTTTTCCTTTTACAGATTTTAAAGAAATGTCTTTTTCTGAATACTTATTACCTTCTAAGCTAAATATTTGTATACCGTCTTTTCTTAACTCTAGATCTGTTAGTCCAACTACACCAGTTTTAAAAACTCTTTCTTTAGCAGATTTTCTAACTCTCCTGTCTTCATAAAAATTAAAATCTAAATAAGTAGTATAACCAAAACTAGCAGCTATTTCATTTAACATTTGGGCATACTCAACTTTTCCAGTGAAAAAGTTAAATCTATTTGTCCCGTCAGGTTGTAAAATTATCTCGCCAGTTATAGGATCTTTATAACCACCATCAACAATTTTAGAAGCATCATAGTGATGACTTCCAACTCTCATAGCTAATGCAATATTATTTTCTAAAGCTTTTGCTAAACCTACACCAGTCTCTAAACCACCAACACCAAATGCTTCTTCTATTATTTTATCCTCTATATAGTCTCTAGCGGCATTTCTAAGTCTAGTAACAGTTTCAGACTCTGCAGCATGTTTGTTTTTACTTAAGCTTTCAGTTCCTAAAACTTTGTCTAAAGTTTTTTCAGTGTTAGTAATAGCATTTCTATCTATTATCCAGTCCATTTTAGAAGACTCTGTAAGGTCAGGATTTTCCGATGCATCAAATAGCTTAGAAAACCTCATAAATGTTTTAGCTAAATCGTTAGAAGTTTTAGTTTCTATATTACCTTTTTTATCTCTAGGAGTATTAATAATAGATCCGTTTATTCTATTCATTTCGTTATCACCCTTTTGTAAGGCAATTTTTATTTCTTTAGCTAAAGCTTTCTCATCTTTAAATCTTACTTTATCTACGGCAGCAATTACATATGGTTGATATGTCTTTATGTAGTTATTAAAGTCCTCAGCATCTAAATCGAATATTCTCTTAGTTGATCTACTTATCTCAGCGCTAGCTATCTGACTTTTTAGTTTTTGTCTAAAATCACTTTGTAATTCTCTACCGGTTAGCTCAGTTAAATCTTTTAATCTAGAGTCTATAGCATCGTTAGTTCCAGATGATTCTAGTATCTGCTCTACGACAGCTTTACCCATCAATTGACCTGCTATGCCCTGTTTCCTTGTTTGTGCCTTAAAAGTCTCGAAAAAAGCTTTTTTATTAGCTGGCGAGTTAAAGTCAAACGTTGGGTTTATTCTTATAAATTCAGGTTGAGAAGTAACACCGTGTAGAGACTTTATCATTTTATCAGTAGTTTTACCAAACCAATCGCTAGTATATCGAGGTATAAAATCTACAGCTTTGCCACTAGCATCTTTTACCAGCTGTCCGCCAACAGACTTCTGAACCATACCTTTAGGTAATGTTGTTGATCCTTTTTTATTAAACTCTCTAGCAGCTATATCACTAAAGTAAGAAGACTGTATGTTCTTAACTATTTTTTCAAAGTTTTCATTGTAGTAGTTTTCTAAGCTTTTACCAGTGCCCATTGATTTATATATAGGTCCTTCTTTTATATCTCTACTTTGAACAACTTGCTTTCTTATGTCTCTTAAAAAGTTAGACATACTTTGATTAGGTCCTCCTACATTAGAAATATCTGATAGCTTATCAAATCTAATTTTTAAAGAAACCTCTTTTACATATTCACCAGTGTTTTGCTTTTCGTTATTTACTTCTACCTCTTTAGGTAACCCAGTTCTATCTATTATAGTTTTTGGCTTTTCACTTTTTACTTCTCTATCTTTAGCTAAAGCAATATCAGTAGCTTCTTCTGGTGATATAAATCCAGACTCTAATGATTTTATTTCTCTAGAAGTTTCTTCTGGTGCTCTATCTAAAGATACCTCAGATCCCTTCTTTATGCCAAACTCACCTTTTAATACGTCTCCTTTTCTAAAATTAATTCTAGGCATTATGTATCCACCAAAAGAGTTATTTTGCTCAGGATTAAAACTTGCAATATCTTTAGCAAGTTTAGATCTAACCTCTTGCATAAAAGCTTCTTTACCTGCTTTTAAATTACTAGCTCCAATTTTAGAACCTATGTATTTATTAAATATTTCTTTTATATTATTATTGTTTTTGCTTAATAAATCTCTAACAACTGACTCAGATTTCTTTTTCCATGCTTCGTTGCTAATGCTATACACGCCATCTCTTTTACCTCCTACTATACCATCAAGCTCTTTATTAGATCGCTGCATTTGCTCTTTAGACATATTAGGATCAAAATCTTTTAGCATTTGCTCAGCTTTAGCTTGAACTTCTGGGCTTGTATTGCCAAGCCTAACGCCTTGAGAAAACCTTTTAATAAATTCAAAAGCATCTGCACCTTTGCTAAAGTCTAAATTTTTAAAAGGAGTATTGCTCTCCATTAATATACTTATTTTTTCACCTGCTTTGCTAAATGAATTTTTAGATGCAAAAGTCCCACCAGCTATTACTTCAGAAGTTATAGCTACTACCTCTTTGTCAAACTCTCCTAAACCTCTATTGTTTAGTATTGAATCTACTTGTTCTTTAACACTGGCAGGTAAAGAGTTTTTAAATTCTTTTATAAAAGCTGTAGCTTTAGCTTTTGACATTTTGTCTAAAACATTATCAAATAACGGGTGTGTTATTTCATGTATATCTAAAGAAGTTGCATAAGTATCATATGCATGCTTTTCGTTTATATATATAACGGGTTTACCAGATTTAGACTTCCCTAAGAAAAAACCTTGAGTATCGGATTCGTCTGTTTTTATCCCTTCTTCTACTAAAGCTTTTTTAAATTCGTCTGGGCCTAAAGGTTTGTATTCTACGTCTTTTAAGTTTACTCCGTCTCCATAAGTATCTAACACTTTTTGCTGTAAAGACTTTCTATTTTTATATGCTTCTTCTTTAGCAAAATTATTTGATGATTTTTCAATTTCTTCTATTGATTTTTTTAAAGAATTTATTTCACTAGATCTATCTACTCCATCATCAATTGCCAACAACTCTCCTATTTGTTTCTTTTTATTACTTAAATCCCTAGCATAATCAAACCAAGTTGACATAGCTTTCGTGCCATCTTGTATACCACGCTCTCTACCTTGAATTATCCACTCATGCATCAAGCTTAGATTTCCTAATATCTCTGTTCTAGCCCTGTTGTTGCCAGAAAAAGGACCTCTTGGATCTAATATTATTCCAGCTGTTCTATCCATGTTAGGTACAGATAATGCTTTTATAGCTATATCTGTAGGTATTTCTGATCCATTAGCCATCAATTTCCCAACAGCATACGTATCAGCCATTAATTGCTCTCCACCTTCATCTCTTAGGCTTGATTCAAATTCCTGAAGTTTTAACCCTTGCTTTAAATTGTATTTAGCAGTTTCTAAATCTTTCTTTCTTTTTTGTTGCTTTTCTGTTAAATTTTCTTGATCTAAACCTTCTTTTTTAATTAACTCTTCAAACCTAGACTCTACCTCAGCTTCAGAAAGCTCACTAAGTTCAAAACCATTAGCATCTTTAGTTTTTGATTTAAACTTATTTAACAAATCTAATGCTCTAGCACCACCACTAGCATTAGCGTTCATTTCACCTCTGTAAAAAGCTACGTCATTTTTAATAGCTCTTTTCATGTCTTGAAGACCTTTACTTAGGTTTACAGTACCAAGTGCTGCAACCATCATCCAAGTAGATACAAGGTTGTCTAGTTGAAGAATATCTACATTTCCATCTCCGTCTGTATCTAAATCATGACCAGCAAGTATAGTTTCACCTAGCTGACCAGCTGTCATTACGCCAGTTCCAACAGTTGGCTTTGTAATTCCATTTACTATGTTGTTGAAAGTTTTAGAGCCTTTACTTAACTGATAATAAGCTTTCCTATACGATGGAGATTTCAACATCTTGTTAGTAGTTCCTTTTAACAAACTACCAGTTCCAGCAGCACCAATAGCAAACAAAGGATTCATTCTTTCCTCACCTAACGGTTCCATAACTTTATTTCTAGCTTCTATTACTGCAGCTTCTGTAGCGACAGCTGTAGTAAACTTAGCTATAGGCTTTTGGTATTTACCAAGTCTTTTGCTGTTCATTATAGCTTTTTCAAAGAAGTTTTCCATTTGCTTTAGCTTCTGAGGACCTATAGCTTTTCTAGTATATCCAAATTCTAAAGCTATTTGAGCAAAACCTAATAAACCTTCACCTGTAGTTTGCTCTATAACACCTGGATTAATTTTATCTTCAATTTCTTTAGATCTTTCAGCTCCTAGTCTCTCTCTAGTAAAGTTATAAAACTGTTCCATCTCATCAGTTTTTCTTAGATCTTTATCTCTATAAGGAACACCTGGGCCACCTAAAGCTTTATTAACATCACTTACTTTATCTACAACACTTTGACCAAATATATCTAAAAAGTTTACGTTCTCTTCCGCGTCTGTAGGTTTATAATTTAAAGCTATTGACCTTTGAACAATCATTAATTGATCTAGCTTTTCATTATATTTTCTAGCTAATATGTCATTTTTATTAATATACTTTAGACCAGGAACAAGACCTCCTCCAGCCATGTTGCTTTTTCTTTGTAATGCAAACGGAGAGTCATCATCTTCAAATCTACCTAATTTACCAGCTAAATAAGCAACCTCATTTACAAGTTTATTTTCAGCAGTGTACATTTCTTCTAACGTGCTGTCACCCCAAACTGATTCAGCTTGTGCACTTTTGTAAGATTCATTTTCCACATCATCACTAGAAGCTGAAGATCTTTTTATAATTTTACCTTTAGTAGGATCATACCACTGGCTAGGAACACCATCTTCACTAAAGCTAACTAGTTCTTGGTTTCTTATTTCTTGTAGCTCTTTCTTATAAGAAGATATTTGTTTTAAGATTTCTTGCTGCTCTGATTGAGGAGCTTTTTTTAATTGAAGTAATGTTAACTCGTCTTTTAAAGACTGCAAGTTTCTATTTAGTTGACTTGCTTTTTGAGCTGGAACACTAGTGTAAGTCTCAGCTACCTCTATATTATTTAATATAACGTTTTGCTGAGCTTGATTTATTATTTTATTTGGTATATTAAAAGTACCGTCTTCGTTTTGTATAGAACTTCTTGATATTTTATTTTCGTATAATAACTTACCAATCTCTTTGTTTAATTCAAAAGTTTCTTGGTATTGACCTCCTAAATAAACACCATAATCAACATTAGCTAACATTTTTTCATCTTGAAATATAGCTTCTGTATTTTTTTCCTCTTCAGTTTCAAATTCGTAACCAAAATCCTCTATCAACTGCTTGCCTGCTTGCATTATAGGTTTAGTCATGAAAGGATCAATCTCTCCAGAAGACATTGGTTTGTCAAGTTTTATAAATTCAAAGCCTTCAGACGCTGGCTTACCTTGCATAACTGAGTTAGTGTTATCCCAGTTATTTAACCACCAGTTTTTACCTTCTAAACTTTGATTCCAATCTTCATTATCACTAGAACCGTCTTGGTTAATTACAGGTTTCATAAACTCAGTGTATATAAACTTTTCATCTGGATCTAAATCTACGTCGTTATTCTCAGTAGTTACCGGTTGTTTTTCTTCTTTGACTATTTCTGGCTTTGTTTCAGGTTTTACATTATACTGCATTACTTTAGCCTTGTTCTTAGCTAAGTAATCAGAAAAAGTTAAACCTTCTAAAGCGGCAAGTTCTTTAATTTGACTTTCAGAAAATGTTTCGCCGTTTATTTCGTACATGTAGTATTATTTTATAAAACTTTGTAATGGAAGCTTTTCACCGTTAGCCACGGCATTTATGTATGGTAAAACTATTTGTTGGTATGCATCGTAAAAGTCATATCTTTGAGAAGCTGTTGTAGCTTTGTCAGTAAATAAATCTTTTAGAGTTATTCCAATTGGGTTTCCTTCGTGTGTTAGTTCTAGATCAGCAAATTGAGGATAATTTTTAGCTCTGTTTATTATTGATATTATGTCCTGCATTAAAGGAGCAGCACCAGTCATTTTAAATAAACCTTCTTGTTCTCTTACACCTTTACCATAATCTTTGTTTAAAAATGGATTTATAGGATACATTATACTTTCGTCTCCTCCTGAATATCTATCAAAAACACCTTTACCAAAAAGTGCTTTTAAATTTTGTTGTCCTGAATCTGCTGAGTCAGCTTTTTGAAACGTTCCATTTCCTAATCCACGCATAACTTGTGTTGTTGTAAATACAGGTCTACCAACTTGATCAGTTGAGCTTTGGAATTCTTTTACTAAATTTACAGCTGTTGTGGTATTTTTACTTACAGCACTTTTTGTAGCTACACTACTATTGTAGCCTTTTTCTAAGTTGTCTAAATAAGATTCTATTTCAGGACCAAACTTCATGTTGTCTTTACTGTTAAACTTACCTCCTTCTAAATATTCTATAAAGTTTCTATATCCTTTACCATTACCTAAATTAAATACTGTTCCAGGTTCTTTAACTTGTGTAACTTCTTCACCATCGTCATTAAAAACTTGCTCAGTCACTCTACCTATATATACTTTAACATCATCACCAGATTTTTCTATAGTAGCGTTTGCCAGCTTTTTATTATAATTTTCTTTATAAGTTTCAAATTTTTCTTGAAGTTCACCAGGAGTAGAAGATGTTAAATCTTCAACCATAGGGTTTATGTCGTCATTAACGTCTCCAACAAATTTATCAAAAGTAGTATTTCCAACTACAGGATTGTTTTTATTATTAGAACCTCTAGGAGAGCTAGGTTTGTATATTTTAGGATCACCAACTATAGACTCATCTCTTTCAGTACCGTTTAACTTTCTAACCATATCTACTGATTCTTGAGCTAGCATTTGTCTCATTTCAGCCTTTTGAGCATCAGACCCAGTCCACTCAGTGTCTTGCTCTAGCACATCTGCCCAATAAACTTTACTATAAATAGGATCTTCAGCCATTTTCTTTATAGTTGTATCAGTTTTAGCTATTTCATCTACTAAACCTTCCATAGCCTTAGTGTTAACTTTTAATGTAGAATAATTAACGCCTCCATTGTCTGTCTTAGTATAAGAGTAAAAATCAGTACTTAAAGTTTTATCATTGTCTACACCACCAAGCCTAGATTTAGCATAAGAGGTTAATCTATCTTTGTATTCAGGAACTCGTAAAAACATATCTCTATCAGAGTCTTTAGCTACAAGATATTCGTCAACATTAAATACAGTTCCGTTTTTATCTTTTAATATTGTTTGACCTAAATCATTAGAAATTATACCAACACCGCTTTCACCGTTCACCCAGTCTTGTAGAAGTTTAGCCTCATTTAAGTTCATGTTAGTAACACTTATTGCATTTTCTTCACCTATTCCAAATCTTAACGATTCTTTGAGTTCTATAGCTTCTGCAGCAGCCTCTGACATACCGGTTGTATAAGTATCAATAGAGTTACTTATATTTGTTATCATTTTAGCGCCAACAACAGGGTCTATATATCCTTCTTCACCTGGAAGTTTTTGCATGCCTTGTCTTATTTTTACAACTTCATTTATTTGGTTGTTCCAATAGTCGTTTTGCTTGCCTTGAAATGTTTCACCGCCTCCTTTTACACTAGATACCTTGTCAAACATTTTACCAGCTAAAGCAGCGTCTTGCTTTTGTAAGTCTAGTATTGCTTTTCTATTAGCATCTCTAGCAGCCTTAACTTCTTTCATTCTAATTCTTTCTTCTCTCTGTCTGGTTATTTCAGTATTACTAATATTAGCCATCTCCTGACCAATGTTAGGTAGTCTGGGAGTGGATATTTTACCTCCGTAAGAAGAGCCTTTGTAAGCGTTTGATGCTGTTACTGCCATAATTAATTATTGTTTAAAATATTATTATCCACCTATGAAAGGATTAGATGAGTTAGCATAGTCTTGAAAAGCATTTCCTGGTTGCGTCGAAGCCATCTTGCCTCCAGCAATATATTGAGTAGTAGACCCAGCAAAGTTCATCATAGACGATGCTGTTCTAGCACCTTGACCTATTCTTGCAGAGGCATAATAATCTTGCATTCCTCTATAATAATCAACCTCTGAAGCAGCTCTTGATATATCAGCAGCTTCTCTCATTTCCTGAGCATTAAACATAAATGCTTTACCTTGAGCTTGATTTTCTTGTACTCTAGCTTTTTCAGCTTGCGTAAGCTGTTGAGCTTGCATTTCACCCTTAGCTGATAGTTGTTGATTAGTAGCTTCTTGTTGTTGTATACTAGCTGTAATACCTCTTTTACTTTTTAATGCTGCATTTGCTAAAGCAGTTGCTCCACCTGCAGAAGAGCCTGTTTCTCTTAAGGTATCTAAAGTATTAGCTAAAGCAATGTCAGCCTGCTCCATTTGCATAGTAGCGGCTTCTGTAGCTACAGCTAAATTAGCATACGGATTATCCATTCTCATCTCCTTAGTATCAGAGTATGGGTTGACTATAGCTTGTCTGTTTTCTTTTAAATCGTCTAAAGTTTCTTGAGCAGCATCTTTTAGCTCCTCTTGTCTTTTCATTTCTTTTTTCATTCTTCTACCAGCAACTATATTACCCACCATCTCTGATGAACCTCCTAAAAGTTTTCCTATGCTGCTTAAAGCTCCTATGCTTAGTTGTCCGCCCATAATTTTATTTTTTAATAAGATGATATTACAAACTCAGATCCAACTGAAAACATTTCTTTCATACCTCCATAATCAGTAGTAGAGTCTGTTTTTAAAGTTACGATTGAGTAAAAACCTTTTATACCTGAAGACGCTGTTCCAAAAACAACCTCACCTGGTTTTACTGTTGAGGCATTTTTAATATTTGAAAAGTATTTATTTTCTTTTCTATCAAAACCACCTCTTAATATTTGTGTGCTAGCTGGTAGAGTGTCTGGGAACTGAGTAACTATAGGTTGAGCTCCTGCTTGTTCTTGAACTGTAAAAGCGCCTTCGTAAAAACTTTTTATTTGATTAGCCGTATCTACATTTTTTATTGTAGCTGGATTATTAGAGTCATAAGACAACGTAACTGAGTCAGTACCTGTTTGGCTAGAATACATCATTGCCAACTCCCAACCGTTAGACCCTTCGTAATTTACTGTTTTAAAGTTTTTAACTACATGAGGATTAGCATTTAACACGGTTGTAATATTACTATCACTTGTTACTTTGTAAAATTCCCCTCTATTGACATTATCTGAATAATGTTGGAATAATCCAGACTTTCCAGCTTGAGTACCTAAAGGATCTCCTTTGTCGTCGTATATAATTTCATTTTCAACTAAAGTTTTAGTGCTGTAAAATTTATTTTTAAAGCTAAACATCTGATCAGGAGCATAAGTAAAGAAACTTACCCAACCTTTTACTCTTTCGTCATAATTCAACGTTTGAAAATCTATTTTAATTCCTTCTGAGCTAGCTTTTTCACCTTGCTCACCTTCTGGAGTATCAAAAGTTACAGCTTGCTTGTAATACCTTTGAATAGATACAGTATAACACTTATTGTGACTATCCCAAGCTCCCTTTATAGAATCTTTAACAACTGCTCTAAAACAAAGTTCAGGAAGCATGCCTGACTGTAACTGAAACTCTTCAGAAAAATAAACTTTAATTTTCTCCGGTGTAGCTAAATACTCTACATGAGATACATAATATATAGTGGGATTACCACTATTCATAATGGTCATGCCTGGAGATATTGTAGTCCATAAATCTTGAGGATCTCTCCATATTTCAACACCTTGTATTATATCTCCAACACCACCTATAGTGCCGTCAGCTTTAAAAAAGTCTAAACTTTCTGGCTGGCTAAAACATAAATCTATATTTCTATAATTTTGATCTATAGAATTTAAGGTATCTCTAAAATAATCAAACATACCATATTCAGATACTTCAGTAATACCGTCTCTTGATAATCTTATTATTGCATTTCTATTTTTATCAGAATAGTATTTTCTAAAGCCGTGATGAGCAAAACTTTCAGGACTGTTACTTACTCCGTAATCACCAGCGTATGGAGTAACAGGACCAATTACAACTTTACCAGCTGTAGTAACTTGTCCACCTTCAGCAGTGTATATAACGTCTTTATCTATTAGAGCTTGACTAGTTTTATTCTCTTGTATAACTAAAAGATTTCCATCGTCGGAGTGTATTTTATTAACAGATCCATACTCTGGTTGAATAGTTCTTGTAATATCTTCGCCTACACTAAATACATTAGTTTTGTTAACATCTGTTCTATTGTTGAGAGGGCCTGAATATATAAGAGAAGATTTTCTTCTTTGAGAAGTAGCGTCAGCATCTACTAAGTAAGCTCTAACACCTTGACCTACTATATCACTATTATAACCTCCTTGTATTCTAGACTCCTCTAAAGAGAAACCTAAACCATTCATATACCAAGTGTCAGATGGGTTAGCTGATACATTCGCAAATGTTGTAGTAGGAAACTCAGGATAACCTGCAGGATCCCAAGGTAAACCAAAAAATCCACCGGTAGGGCCAGCTTCGTAAATTCCTGGTATAGGATCAGCAACATCGTCCCAGTCAGGTCTTGGCTTAACAGTATATACTTTTTCGCCTCTAATAGCTACTTTTTTAAGAACAAAAGTGTTAAAATACTTTACTTCTAATATATAACTCATTATATGAATTTTACGTATGTAGATAAATAGTCAAACTGTGAGCCACCTGTTATTATTCCTGTTTGGTTAGGATCACAATCACTCATAGTTATTTTAAGTTTATAAACAGTATTTGTAGATACTTGACCACTGCTAATAAAACCGTTTATAGTTTGCTTATTTAATACTATGTATGAATGTGGCATTATTGTGTATAGTCTAAACATGTTTGTGTGGTTGCTACTAGCGAATCTAGTTATGTTTCCATCTGCACCTGCTACATTGCTTATTTCCGCTTTCCAGTATAGCTCAGCACCATTAACATTGTAAACACTCCCTGTTGCTAAATTTCCTTGTTTAGCTCCGTTATAAAAATAGTTTTCGTCAGACGTTATGGCAGCACTAGAAGGTGGTGGAGGAAAATAGTTGGTTACTGGGGTTCCTATGTACTTCATTACACTAAAGTCATTTCCTTGAGTTCCATACACTCCACTAGGATTTTGACCAGTTACAAAGAAGTTTATAGGATTATTTTGGCTTCCGCTACCGTTTATGTTAGGATTTCCATTTTCACCAGGGAACCACATAACAACGTTATTATTATTGTAACCTATAAAGTTTGGATTATTGAAATAAGGTTTTTCATTTATTAATTCACCTATGAAAGATAAAGAAGTAGTAGTTCCAGAGGAAGTTATTGTTGCTGTAAAATTAAAAGTAAATGTTGGATTATTTTGTAAAAATACAAAATCTTCTGCAGCTGTTTTTACAACATACGAGCCGCTTGAACCTGATAAAGTGAACTTACTAGCAATATTACTACCTGTAGATGTTATTACAGAGTCTAGTGTTACTGTGTGTGGTTCAACTATTGTTTGTCCGCTAGTGTTTGTTAAAGCGAAAGGTAAGGTTACATCTGAACCAGTAGCCATAGATTCTTTTTGTAAATACTGTAAAGAGTCTCCTTGTGAAGTATCATTGCCATCAGTATCTTGAAAACCTCCAGGGTCAGCAACAATATCTTGCGCTGCGTTTAATTGAGATATTAAACCAGTTGTACTTGTTTCGTAATATATATCTATCTCGCTTTTTACAGGTTCCGTTTCATAAACAGCTAAAGTCTGAAACCTAGCATTAACGTAGCCTGGGCTAGGGTCTCCATTGCTGTCTTCATAACCGTCAGGACCCATTCTAAAAGAGTTAGAAGAAGTTATTGTTGCTATAGGTAAAGAAGCAGAACTAGTTAGTGGTATGCCATCATTGTAAAAATCCCACATATCACTAGTCTCTAGGTTGTAATCGTTGAAAGCAGCTATAGTAGAAACAGTGTCAGCTTTAAAAGGTTGTTCATCTCCTGGAAAAGCCATCAAGTTAACTTTAAAGTTTTTAGGATTTACTCTTGGAAATAATGAAACATCGCTACCTGCAAATTTACTATCTCTTGGACCTACATTTATTAAAGATCTAGGTATTTTGTTTATATTATCACCAGAAAGTTCTACTTGAACTTTGTTTTCGCTAGCTTGATATAAATATTTTATTTCTGTAGGTGAACTAGTTTTTATAGTTTTAGGAGTTAAAGAGTTTATACCTGACAAATATACATTATAATAATCTTGCTCTTGTTGTTTTACAACTATTTTATAAGAGTACCATCCAAGTGGATTATAAACTGGATCGTATAATCCCTTAGTTCTTGAGTTTGAATCACCAGGTTCTATTTTATCATCTAAATATATTTTCAGCGAGTTACCAAACCAAAGCTGTATACCTGTCCCAGCTTCAGGTATGTATGGAACATATAAAGATGAAGCTCCAAAGTTTTTACCACCATCAACAACACTACTAACGTCGTAACTAGATAATATTACTTCAGATTGTCTACCATATCTATCTGCTAAAACAAAACCAACTTGATAAGTTCTATTCTGTTTTAAAGAGTGCAATGGATACTCTCTAGAAGCTACACCTGTTTTTGATGTTTCGTTGTAATCTAGTTTAAAACCTGAATTAACTCTGTAAGGTATTGATTTTGGAAAACTTTGTCTATCTATATAGTTACCAAAAACAACTCTATTACCTACAGAAGCCATTGTAAGAGCTCTAACAGGTACTTTATCATAAACTCTAGTGTTTTCTTGCTCAGGCAATACTTTTATTGGGTTGTTGCCTATGTATTGATACTCTATGTAGTCGTTATTAGGAAAGTTAGATATAAGATCTTCCACGCTTAAGGATTCGACTACGTGTATATTAGTGCCTTTATCTTCTTTATATAGTATTTCTAAATCTGATATATGAAAAATATTATCAAGATCATCAACGTTACAAGGTAATTTCACAAATAGTGATATTTGCTGTACTAAGTTTTGAAAAAATGAAACGTGACCTGAGTTTTTAATTCTTGCATCGTCGTAGTCTAAGAAATGATCAAATTGCTCTGGTATAAAGCAAGCTTGTGTAAAAGGAGCTATTAAAGAATATTCGTTATCATCGAACTTAAATCTATAACTAAACCTAACAAACTTCTTTTTCAAAAAATCAGAGTCTCCAGCAAAAGAGTTGCTATAATCTGGATTTTCGTAGTGGAAATAAAATTTTATACCAGTGTTATTACCTGTAGTACCGTTAACAGCATCAAATATTTTTACTAAATCACCATTATTACCGTTTAAAGTAACAAGCTTATAATCTATACCAGAGTAACTACCATTTGACACAGATACAACTGTTACAGAGTTATTCTTAGATAAGCCTGGTATATCTTTTGATGTTAAAAATTTAGCTTTATTGGATCCTAAATAATCTTCATTAAACAACTCAAAATTATCTTTATACCTTAAAGGTAAAACCATATTAGTACTACTGCCAGGGTTTGTTAAAAGAGTTCCACCACCAGCGTCAGAAATAGCAGTAATAGAATAAGTTAAGAGTTTATTAGTTTTATTGACCATAGTTGTAACAGGGTTTGCTACGCTTCTTGTATGAAGTTCTATTGGTTGGTATGGGTAGTATTTTGCTAAAGAAACGTGGTCCTCACTACTGTACAGACCTCCGTTTATATTTAACTTTCTAGGTTGGTTCCTGTTGTCAGTCCAAAATAATTGATCTTCTATTATAACGGCCTCTACTCTATTCGTTTTGGAAAAGTTTAACCAATTACCTTGAGCAGCTACTGAATGTGTATTAGTTTTTAAATCAACGTTTAAAATCTGACAAGACATATTACTTACTGGAGCAACGGGTACGTGAGTAAATTCTGTTTGTAAATTACTAGGAACTACTAAATTAGAAGAATCAACAAAGTTAGTAATAAATAAAAACAACTTATCATTGGCTTCATCTTTACAAAAACCTATACATTCAAATCCATAGTTATACAACCTGTTACCGTCAAGTTGTTTTAAAATTTCATTTCCTTTTATATTTTCAAGAGCACCAACATCTGATCCTTCTGACCTGCTTACAGATATGTTTGTAGCGTTTCTATATTCGTTGTTAGGTACAATTCTGGAGTCTGAGTCTTTATTCATCTTAGACGCCATAAAAGTATTCTTTACTTCGGCCATACTTAATGTTTAATCCATTTAGATTTGTTTCTAAATACTTGAGCTATTTCCTCTGTTTTAATATTGCTTAATCTTATTTTAGCGTTTCTTAAAGTGCTTGATCTTTCTCTCTTGTATCTACTCACTATGTATTCAGGAACTTGAGATCTTGTAGAAAGCACCCCGTGCATTATATGCATATATAAAGCTTGCTCTGCCATCTTAGGAACTAACATATCTTCATCATAAGCTAATCCGTCTGATATGTATTCAAATATAACAAGCTTACCAGCTAAGTCACTTGATACCGATATTGAGCCTAATCTTTCATTTATTGTGAATTTTCCATTTACATTAGCTTCTTCTGGTTGTAGTCCATATTTCTGACCCATTAAACCTTGTCTAGGTGATATTCTATAATCTGAAGGGGCTAAGCCATTTCCATTTATACTATTCCAAGCTGTTTCAGTTAAAGACTGCTCAGCCAGCGTATTATCTCCGAAAGAACTTTGTATATAATTACCTTGACCATCTTGAAGAGGTAAGTCAGTAGGGTTTGAAGTTACTCTAGTTGGGTAAACGACATGTTTAGCACCTACTCGATCTATCCAAGATAGTTTTACATAGTTAACGTAATCTTGAGGAAGAGGAAAAGAAAGGCTTATTGGTATATTTATTTCTTGAGACTTTACTGTATTTAATGTGTCGTAGCTAAACTCTTGAAGACCTCTTTTAGCATGAAAAAGAATATCTTGTTTTTTAACTTTTCTTATTAACTTATCTTCCCCTACGTAACCAACTATAAAGTTGTTTACTAATTCTTTTAGTTTTATATACCTATAATTACCATAGTTATTATTTACAGCAAACTTTTTTAATTCTATATAGAAAAAGCCATCATAAATAAAGTTAACATCTGGAGGTAATATTTCAATTTCACCGGTATATTCATTAGATACTCTAATTAACGCTTCATCTATTTCCACGTATGTAGGTGAGCTTGTGGGTCTATAATATATTGTAAAGTTAGAGCTTGAAGCAACTTGAGTAAACAAAAGGTTAATACCTGTTTGTATTTTTGGCAAATCATAAGCACTTGTTGGTGTGGTATCAAATCCCCATATACCTCCATTTATAAACAAAGAGTCACCAGGGTTAGCTGTTGACATCTTATCCAGTACTTGTTGACCAGCGTAGTATTGACCGTTGTGTTCTGTTATAAGTCCCATTTATTATTGTTTTTCGTTTACTTCTTCTTGCTGTATTTCATTAGTAGCCACTTGAACTATTGAAGGATCTTTTATTACTACACCAGCATAAAGTAATATATTTATAACTACTTCTATTTGTTCTGAATTATGTAATTCAAAATTAACAGAGTTACTTTGATCATACACATAAGCGCCATTAGCTATTGTAGTAAAAGCCCATTGTATGTCATTAGGCTTTTTAACATACGAAACTCTTAATAGGTTCATGTTGTTAGGAAAAGGAATAACCTTATTGTCTTCATATAAGTATATTGGACAATCAAAGTCTGGCTTTGTAAGTGGAGATTTATTTATGTTATAAAACTCTGTTCTACCTACTCTTTGTAATTCTGCGGCAGTCTCTGTCATTGGAAAAGCCGGTGGGCTTTGTGTAGGAACTGGAGGAAATGTAGCCTTGTCAAATGTAACAGTATTTATTCTGTATAAATTACCTGGACATTCAAAAAATCTGTAATATGGAGGTTCTGTAGCAGCTGCAGCATTCATAACTGCCTCTGTTTTAAACTCTGCTATTTTTTCATCAATATTGGCAACTCTATCTGCATAATCAAACTCACTTTGAGAAACTCTAAGTTGTTGGTTTAAGTCTTCAAAGTATCTTTCAAATATTCTTCTCTGTACTTGCGTTGCTGTTTTATTAAACTCTTGAGGCGTCATATAGCCTCTTTGCTCTTTGTTTAATATAAGCAAAACAGTTTGGTATACATCATTTACGTTTATTGCCATTATGAATATTTTAAAAAGAGAGGCTACTTGTGTAACCCCTCGTATTTATAATCACTTGTTATTTAAGTTTTTTCTGTATAGATTTTAAAACTTCTAAACCTTCATCAGTCTGAAACCAAACAGCTATAGCCGAAAATGCATTTTCTTCAAAAGGAACTTGCATTAGCTTTTTATTGCTACTACCCCATGACCAATTTCTTTGATCAGCGCTAAGTTTTATTATGCTCATTTCAGCAGCCTTAACAGCTATGTTTCTAAGTTCAACATTTGGATCTTCAGCTAACTCTAAGAATAAAACAGGATTTCTTTTAGCAAATATAAGTAAATCTCTTTTTATCTCCTTAGAAGCCATCTTTGATACATTAGATCCTATCTCAACTCTTAGTATAGCTTCCATTTGATCTATGTCCATACTAGTAGCCGCGTTTAACGCTTGTATTTCAGCCTCTATCCAGCTTAAATCTATTTCAGCTTCTTTTACCTTGTCTTCCTCAAAGTATATAACATCTTTTAGTGGATGATACATACTTAAAAGTTTTTGAAGGTTTGTTTTTTCTTTAGGAACTGCTAATACACCATCTTGAAAAACTATATGACCTAATGTTGCTGATCCTGATTGTTTGTCTACAAAACAAGAATCTTGATTAGTAGCATATCTAAGCTCTCTATTAGTTTTTTCTTCTTCGTCCCAATACATTAAAGGTTTTTTAGCCGTGTGTTTAGCACCTATAGTGTGTGTTAAAGGTTTTTTATCACCTTTTAATACGTATAACCTGTCTCTATATTCCCAGGTATCTTTTGCTACAGGCTTAGCTGTAGTCTTTTTTTCTTTTGTTTCCATAATATAATATAATATAAATAGCTAGAGCGCTTTCGCGCCCTAGCATAATTGTGTTTTTACTTCTTGAATAATAAGAAGTTGTTAGCAGCTTGAACACAAAGACATCTCTCAGATAAGAAATGTACTTCCATTGCATCAACATCGTTAGTGTAAACACCACCGACAGATCCAGTAATCCAAGACTTGTAACGTCTATCTTCAGTTTCAGAAGCTCTATATCTTACGTGTAAGAACGGTCTTCTAATGTTTGCACCTAACATTTGATCGTAAACTGTAGAAGTTCCAGCAGGAACTAAAACACCATCAATGTCAGCAAACATACCTCTTGTAGTTGGGTCATTTAAGTATTTCCAATCAGTTTTGTAGAAGTCATAAGAACCTCTTCTAAAACCTGAAAATCCTAAATTAAGAGCCATATCAGCGTCATTGTCAAAAAGACCATAAGCAGATCCAGTTCCCTGTACACCACCTACTTCAGATAACATATCATCAAAGTCTAAGTTCATAGCTCTGTTTAAGAATAACATGTTTTCTTCAATAGCACCTTGCTTGTCTAGGTTTTGTAAGATTTTATCAAAATCATCTAAACCTTGTGTGGCAGCAAATCCAGTGTATACATTTCCTCTTTTTTCAATAGCCTCAAACATACCTTCTGTACCTTCTTCACCAGCATTACCACCATCGTTAGTAATACCTTCAACCATTGCCATTTCAAGATAATCATCATATCTTAATCTAGTTTCTGATTCTGCTTTTAAGTACCATAAGTATCCAGATGTTCCGTCTTCAGTAGCAACTTCAACCCATCCAATTTGAGAGGCATCAGAACCGTTAACTTCGTATCTATCTTTAATAATAATTGGCTTGTTAGCGAAAGAAGTAAACTTAGGTTGTAAAGCACCAATCATTCCAGCGCTTCCTTTAGAAAACTCTGAACCATAAACAAATAGTTTAACAGCAGTATCGTTAGCTATTTTGTCGTTGATGTCAGTTAAACCATAAGCTACCACTGTTAATTCAGCTTTGTAAGGTGATGCATCACTACCAGCTCCAGAAACAGTCACAGCTGTAACTTTAGCTTTGATAGTTTCTTTACCTGCTGCATCATTAACAGCAATAGTAGCACCTTTTCTTACAGCGCAAGTTGGCTCGTCGTTTGGTAATGTAATTTCAATTTTAGTACCAGATGTAACCTTTGCGTCACTATAACCAATGTGTAGTCTATTTTGTTCAGACCAAATTACTTGGTCAGAAGTCATAGGCATTTCTGCACCTACCATTCTCAAGAAACCACCTAAAGTTCGGTTTCCGTATCTTTCTACTTCTGCTTCGTAAAGTTCTGGTAGAAATTGTTGTGTCCAATCAGCTGAGCCGTCGTGAAAATTAAGATAATTTTGTTGAGTAACGAACTTAGACTCTGCTGGCATAGGAGAGATTGAAAATCTTCCCTTTGGATCGTTGTTTGCGAATTGTCCCGCCATTTTTTTCTAATTTTTAATTGTTATCGTTTTTTAATTTTCAATTTAGAACTATCTATACCTGATATAGCTTTAACTTTCCATCCGTTTACAAATACTTCCCCGTTGGAAACTTTCCTAGGTTCGTCATTAATATTGTTAGATTTAGACATAATGTCTTTAGTTGCATCAGCTTTTCCTTGTTCGTAAAAGTGATTTGCTATAGTATCAGCATTTCGTGCAGCGAAAAGAGCTTTATGATATTTATCCATATTCTTAATTTCACCGTCTTCTATAAAGTCACTTAAAAAGTTATCTATATTAGACTGCTTATTAACAGCTGAATCAACATCATTTACCCTATAGTTAAATCTTTTTTCTCCGACGTTAAACTCAAAACCTTTGAAGTCGTCTTGAAAAAAATCTTTAGTTCTATTAGTAAAACTCTGTCTAACTTCATCTACACGTGCTAGATCCTCATTGTATCTATTGAAAAAGTCCATAGCTTTTTTCTGCTCGTTAGTAACATTAGGCCTATTTTTAATTTCAGCATAATATTTATCTTTCAAGCCGTCTAAAAACGTACGGGCTTTAGCAATTTCTTCTTTATAAGCGAGTTTCTTTTTCTTTATGTCTCGCTCTTCATCCATTTCTTCATCATAGGAAAAATTATCTTCCATAATAAAATCTACTTCTCCTTGATCAAGATGTGGTTTAGTATTTTTATAATATTCTCTTAATAGAGCTTTATCATCAATATCGCTGTAGTCAGCGCTTATTCTAACGTAGTCTTCAACAGTTCCGCCTGTATCTTCCATAAATGAAACTAACTTTTCGATGTTTTCAGGTAGTTGTTTGCCTAAAACTTTTTCATCTCTTATCGCTTCCTTTACTTTATTTTCTACTTTTTTAACTTGCTCTTTTTCTTGAACAGTTAACTCTTGTATTGGCGAAGTTTCTTTTTCTGGTTTTTCTTCTGTTGGTTTTTCTGTTTCAGTTTTTTCTGCAACTTGTTCTACTACTGGTTGCTCTACTTTTTCAACTGGTTTTTCAGCTAAATTAATTTTAGCATCTACGTTTTCTTTTTCTTTGTTTCTAGATAAATCAATTTTAGCATCTTTATCTTGATTTACCAATTTTTTAGGTTTCTTTTTAATTTTAAAGTCACCCTCTTGTTTTACTTCGACTTTTGACATAATATAATATAATAGTTAATAATTATCTAGGAACAAACTGTTCTAGATTAAAGCCACCATCTAAAGTGTCATTACCGGCAGATTCAAAGTTTATTGGTGTTAAGTTATTTTTTCTTTGATCTATCATTTCACTTTGTTGAGAGGCTTGTATTTTTGTTCTTTGATCTTTACGATCTTCAACTTCTTTTAATTTTTCGTTATCTTGATTTAGCTTAGATGAGTTTAATTTCATGTTATATTGAAACTCCTGCTCCATTAATTGCATTTTTATTTGAGCTTCTTCTCTCATTTTAGCAGTGGCAAACTCTGATTTCATTTTTTCTAACTGTATACTTTGTTCAGTTAACACTTGTTGTTTTTGAGTTTCAGCTAAAGCAGTTTGCTCTGCTAATTGAGCATTTGCTTGAGCTTGAGCTTGTATATTAGCTTGCTGTGCCTCTTGATCAGCTTTAGCTTTTTGCTTTCTTTTAAGCTTAAGCATTTGGTTAGCTAATTTTAGGTTTTTAACTTGCCTAATGTCTATAGCATCTTCTAAGTTTATACCTCCGCCTTGAAGAGCCACCTGTATGTTTTGTTCTAACATAGCTTTTTGCTCTTCGTCAGGCTCTAGCTCTAAGTAAATACCAAAATCTCTTAGATGTAAATTATCTATGTCTGCAAGCGTGCCTACATTATAAGAGCTTATACTATACTTTAAACTTTCGTTTGTTAAAGAAAACTTTAAAGAGTCTGATATTCTCAATGCAACATTTTCACAAGTTCTTAAAGTTAAATACAGGCAAGATTGAAGTATATGTCTTGTAGCCACATTTGAATTAGCAGCTGCTAACTTTTGTAAACCTACTAACGCGTTTTTATCTGGCGTGCTAGCGTCTCTTGCTTCATTTAATCCTGTCACATCCCTTATCATTTGTAAGTAATATTGATAAGTTTGTATAAGAGATCCTATTTTAGACTGAGCTGCTGAGGTTTGTAGTTCTTGTATTGGAATTTTACCCGGGTTCATACCACCGTCTTGTGTCATTGACCTACCTACAATACTACCAGTTTGAAAATACATATTTAATGCTTCTGCAGGGTTGTAGCTAGTTCCATTACCAAGATCAACTTCTGACAAACCATCTACATCCATATACACACCATCTGGAACCATTCTTGACAATACTTGTTGTAGCTTTAAATGTGTTATTTGTATCATATCAGCAAAACCTGTTATTCTACTAACAGTAGACTCTATTCTACCTTTATACATTTTAGGAGCTACAATATTGTAGTTCATATTAACTTTAACAGTATTACTGTTAGGCCTTGTCATGTTTTCAGCTATTCTCCAGTTCAACATTTTGTTGTGACCTAATATTTTAGCGCCCGTATATAAAACCTCTATTGATCTAAAAGCTTTATCAAAAGAGTCATTTTCTGGTGGATTAAAATCATCTCCTTTTTCTAAAGACTTTTCTAAACCTTGAGCTGTTTGCTTTATTTTAAATACTTGATTAGTGAAAGTTTTATATTCAAAATATAACACTTGAACTGTATCATCGTTTTGCCTGTCACTAAAATTTCTTCCGTAACTATAAGAATCTGGATATTTTTGTATTTCAGAAAGATCTTGCTCTGAAAGATATGGAAATTGTTTTTTAAGCTCTGGCAAGCTAACTGACTTCACTTCACCTACATAATATAAATCATCAAAATTAGGATCTTCAGTGTAAGAATAAACAATATTAGTTGGGTCAACATACTCAACCTTAACGCCCTCTGATCTATTAAAGCCTGTTTTAACTGCGGCTATGCCTAAAACAGTTAAATCTTCTACTAACCTTCTTTTTATTAAATCATATTTATTTCTTGAAAGAGTGTTATTTATAGCTTCTTCTTCTGCTATTTCTATTGACTGTTTATAGTCTAATTGCATATGCAAGTCAAGCTCTTGTTCGTCTTCAGGAAGCTTGTCAGGGTCGTCAACATTAAACACATCAATGTTAGCTGTGTTCTTTAATTTCATCAAAAGATCTTTAGCTTGCATGTCTCTTAGTAAGTTAGCAGCATAGTCAGTTCTTTGTTTTAGAGAAGCTGGATCTTGAGCAAAGGCTTTTATTTGGTAATCTTTAGAAGATATTCCATTTATTAAAATATCAACAAACTTAGGTATTATTGGTATTGGCCTCCAATCTAAGTTTAAATAAGACAAGTCACCATTTATAGATAATTCATCTTTATATTTTTGTATTGACTGTTCACCTCTAGCATATAATCTAAGTCTATGAAAATTGTTGTAGTTAGTTCTAAACCTGTCATTCATACCAGCCCCAGCATCAACTTTAAACCATTCTCCCTCTATAGCTTTTGCAACTTGCAGGCCATAATCTAAACTAGCTTTTTCTTCGTTTGAAACAAGCTGACTTGGAAATGAACTATTAAAATTTGTGTTTATTTTCATTTATATCATTTTTGAAACATAACTTTCATTATCATATCTTCTTATACCTAAGTTAATAGACTTTGTAGTTCTTTTATCTACTGGTACATATCTATTTTTATTACAAGCCATTATAGCTAAACCTGAGCTTATAGAAGCATCATGCTTAGTTCTGTTGTTAATATTAAATTGAGACCAGTCTTCTAATGTTTTTTGAAAATACATATCTCCATGTACTTCTTCTTTAATACCCACATAACTTTCTATATAGCTTTCTATAGCAGCAGCGTGAGCTTGCTTAATATCTTCACTTGAGTTTGGTATACCACCTATTTCTTTTTCTGTAATGGAAAGCTTGTTCCATACTTTATCAGGTCTGTTTATACTAAATTTTCTATAACCTTTTCTTTTTAAATAATATAATAATCTAGGTTTGTTATTTTCAGCAAGTATAGGCATTCCATAAAAATGAAGCGCCATTAAAACATCTTCAAAAAACAGCTCTGCTGTTTGAGGTCTAGCTATATATTCTAAAAAAAACATATTAGCAGGAGCTTCTTCCATACTAAACTTTGTCAGTCCATGTAATGCTCCTTTAGAGCCGCGACCATCAACAGTACCGCTAATATCATAAGAGTCACAGCCGAAAGCTCCAACGTGTTCGTTAGCAGGGTATTTAATGCCATTTTTTATAATTACTTTATTTTGTAGCTCTAGTGGTGGTATCCAAGACACTAAAAATCTACCATTATTGTTTGGGTTAAAAATAACTTTTTCACCTTCTATTGCCCAAGAAAAACTACCTTTAGTTATTTTTAATTTATTATCATACTCTTCATTATAGTCTATTTGCTCATATATTTTAGTTAGATTAAATAAACTATTTTTAGTTTCATCTCTAAACGCGTGCTGTTCAGTTCTTGGAAATTGTCTATAATATTCGTTTAAACTGTCTTGATCTCCTTTTAAACCTTCGACTTCATTTTCCCAGTGTTCAATAACTCCTGTTGTAATTTCATAACCATCTGCTCCTTTGACACTATTTTGTCCTCTAATGAATACAGGCAATCCGTAAGTATCGATGAATCCCTCGTAGTTCCACTCCATAGGTATGAACAAGCTATAGAGTCCAGAAGCCGTTTGTCCGTTTCTATTTCTTTTAACAACGTCTGAACTTTCGTATAATTTTTTAAAATTGTCTCCACCTTTGTCTAAAGCATTTGATGTTGAGCCCATCATACATTTACCCACGATCTTAGATCCTAGTCTTAATGTAGTTTTTGTAACCCTCCAGTTGTTTAATATATTGTCAGGTCTTTCCCATTTACCACTTTCATCATGAGCTAATAGTTTTAGCTTTTCACCATCGTAAGAGTTATCACCCGTGTTTTTCCAGTCAATAGTTGTATCAAGTCCTTCTAGTTCTCTAAGTTGTTCATTCGTTTCCAGCTTTCTTCTAGTAAGTTTGGATGCCGGAACCCTATATGCCAACTCAGTTTTTGGCCGATCCATACCGTCTTGAATTGGTTTGAAGAAAAACGGATAATTAACGGATATTGGGACAACTTTATCTGTAAACATTTTTTTGGCATCGGCTCCAGACTTGGAAAGTATACCGAATCTAGCATCGGAAGATATTGTAGCTTGGTTGACAAGTTCCGCGCTTGACATAAAAGAGAATCCAGATCGTCTGTTTTTAAGGTAACACATACCATAGCATCTTGCGTCTGCTTTACATGCTTCCCAAAATATAAAGAAGAGTCTGTTTGATTCCCTATAGTCTGGTGCCCCAACGTCGATTTTTGACCATTGCAAGTACATGTAATGAGTACCAGTAATATATACAGGATTGCCACGGTTGAAGAAATGAAAACCTTCTTCTCTACGCTTAAATTCTTTGTCGATATAGTCATACCATTTTTCTTTAAAATCTGATGGGTACTCTTCCCAATCAAATCTGCTTTTTATTTTGCTTAGTTCTTTTGGGTATTCTTGCTTTTCCCAATATTGTTCCGCTTCTTTTTTACTTCGTTTAAACGGTTCATCTGTTGCTGGTAAAGCAATCCTGAGATTTTGTATTTCAATGATTTGTCCAATTTCACCTGTTTTACTTATTACTATAAAATCATAATCAGAGTTATAACCATACTCCCATTTTTTAAACCTATTGTTTTTAGCTAATATTTTAGGATTAACAATGTCCTTAATTTCTTTCCAAAGAGTTTGCTGGTAACTCACTTACTTCTCCCTTCTGCAAAACCTTTAAAAGTTTTTTCTACTTTAACTTCTTTAGGTTTTTCATTTAACATATCTTCCTCTGCATCTATACGTTGAAGTATTTCAAAAGCATCCATTATAGCTAGCTTTTTAGTAGCGGCAGCATTTTTTAATCTATCAGCGCTTATGTCGTCGTCTGAGTCAACAATCTTCTCTTTTGCTACCTTAATTAGTTCTTCAATAGCCTTTTGCCCAGCTTGGATTATTTTCTTCTTCGTTTCCTTGGTATTCATGCGTTAAAGCTATGTTATTTGATTTCATACAATAAAGTCTTTCACCTTCTATAATAAACTCAAATTCAGAGTCAGGTGTAAACGTTACAAGCGTCCCAGGTGTTATTCCTATGGCTTCTAAAGCATTATTAGTATATTTCACTATACCAACGTTAGGTTGCTCGTTTCTATTCTCTAATAAGTTTTGGTTTTTAATTGGTTTAACAAAGCAGTAGTTTAAGTGAGATGTTAAATTATACATATATACTTGATCAGGATATGCAAAATATAAGTTATCTTTAAAATGTGTTGAAGAGTTTTTCTCTTCACCTCTTATATTATACCATCTTCTAAATATATTGTGATGTACGTAAACTTTATCACCTACTTTTATCTTTGAGGTAAAAGCTGCTGGAGTAGAAACAACAACAGCTTTTTTACTAACAAACCTATGATCTTCAATACTTGAATTAATGATAAGATTTTTTCCTTCAATTTTTTTGATATTTTCATATCTTTCACTTAAAGGTCTTACAATAAAACTATATAAACTTTTCATTAATACTTCAAGTCAAACTCAATCGAAACAGACATATTTTTATTAAACTTTTTCCAAGGTAAAACCTCATCATTTTTAGAAATAAAAATATTATAAGACTGATCACTATCTTCAAAAAGAATATCACTAATTATATGTCCACCATAAACTTCTTGACCTACAGAATAATGCATTGCATCATTCTTGTAGTCAGAACCTATGCTAATTTTTCTAATTTTCTTCATTAGTAACTAATGGAGATATAGTGCCTGTTTCTAAATCTATATTTACAGCTCCGTATTTTTTTTCCAAATCTAATTTAATAGTTTCCATTTTGGAACTGTTCTCTTCGAGCTCTTTAGTTCTTAGTATCTTAGTGTACTCAAGCTTACCTATTTCATTAAGTAAACCAGATAAACCGCTTTGAGCTTCTTTAATAGATTCTAACTCTTTTTTTGTTACTTTTTTTGCTTTTGATTTTGACATTTTATTTAATTTAATTTAATTTAATTGTTATTGTTATTGTTGTATTTATATAATTACCTATATAAGCGCTTATTTACTATTATGTATAAGGTTCCAGCGATATTCTAAACTTATTACCAGTATCATTATTAACTGCGTAAAGTTCATCATCAGCTGTCCCAACTTGTATAGTCCAGTTACCTTTAGAACCGTCAAAGTCGTTCTCTTGAGTAGCTTTTATATTTAACTCACCAGCTTCAAACTCACCAAACTCTATATTACCATCTGTATCTTTTGCTTTCAAAAAATCACCTACAACAGGGGCGCTCGCACCACCAATAGTATGTAAATCTATTTGAATTTCTTTTTTTGATCTAAGTCTTATAGCAGCCTTCGCACCACCGCCGTTTGAAGATATTAATATAGAACCTTCATTACCTGAGTTAGTGCTAGTTTTTAATTCTATAGCACTTGGAGGACCTCCTTGTCCACCTCCATAACTAAAAGTTGCATCAACGGTAATTCCTTTTGCTTTAAGTGTTCCCAGAGATTTACCCTCTATTAGCATGTTATCATAATACGTTGTAATACCGTTTGGTGTTAGCTCTGTTCTATGAACGAAATCTGTAGGTGATCCAGTGACTGGTATATCACTGCTGGCATTATAAACAACAAAGTTTTTAGAACTGTTAAAAGGATCTCCTTTTATTTTAACTGTGTCATATACGCCTTGAGTTGTTGTGTTTACATAACCAACAAGACCTTGAATTTTACTTAAATCTACCTCAGATGCTAAATCTGATATTCTTACATTTGCCATAATTTCTTTTAATTTTAAACTGGGTTTGGAGCTTCTGCTATTTCTAGTGATCCAACATAAGGGTAAGCTAAGTCAAGTATTCTACCATCCTCGTGTAACAGGTAGTATTCTTTATTGGTTACTCTGTTAAGATTTTTATCTCCTTGATGAGGAATTGTATAACCTATACCTAACCACATATTAATAAAGTGCTACTAGTTCTCCCGCATTAAGTATGCCACCTGCACTTCTTACAGCTTTAACTAAGATGGGTAAAAACATACCTTCTTTTACGTTATTAAACACGCATATCTCTCCCGACTCCATTACTACATCAAGCTGTGCAATGTCTTTACCTATGTATAAACAAACACCGTTTGAAAACTCACTTTCTGTTCCTGGTATTGGATCACCAAACGTGTAGTTCTTGACGAATGTTCCACCAGCAGCTGGATTAGTCACTAAAGATACCGCATCGTGAGCAAATACCCTTGGGTTACTTTGGAAATTTCCTGTTACTCCTCTTGCCATTTTTTTATTTTTTTATTTTTGTTATTTTTTCAGCGCCTCTGGATCCAAAGTACGCTACATATACTGTAATTAGTAAAGTTTTTAATAATTCAACCCACGCTGTATCTACATCGAATAGAGTGTGAAATGAATCTATTATTATTAATATCGTTGAAGCAAACGTTAAGTATATTAAAGTTAAAGGTCTTGTGTTTTTGCTTAACCAAGAATCAGACTTCATATCTGAACTCCATCTATTTGATATTTCTTTAAGTTCTACTAAGTCTTGTTCTATCAACTTCATGGCCTGCTCTTTGTCTACTGCTTTAATCTTATTATCACTTGATATTAAATTTTTTACAATACCTAAAGTGCCTTGGTCTGGAAGTATGTCGCCTACAGCGTCTAAAACTTTAGGAGCTTTACTAGCTAAAAAAGCTCCAACCTTAGTATCTTTTAATTTCTTCTTACTCATCACTTCTTGTATCTAGAACTTCCACAATTTCTTAACATAGGGGCTTTACCTTGCTCTTGCTTATAAGTAGCAGGAGCTTTATCCGCCTTTCCTTCAGGATCTATTTGACTTTGAACATCTGGAGGTAAAGATCTAAACCCAGCATTAAAAGTGATAGGGTTTTCTGCTCCGCTTCCACAAGAACCTCCATCTGCCGTAAGTCCAAAACATTTTTTAAAAGCATTCCAAACACCTGGGTTTGTTTTAGTCTTTTGATGTTTGTCTTTTTGCTTTGTGGTTCTATTAAAGTTACCTTTAGTTTTTATTTTTTTTCTTTTAGGGGGTTTGTTAAATACTTCCATTTTATTATTCTTTATCGTAAGCTTCTTTTTCCCATGGTAAAGACTTGCAGCCTTCTTTCATTTCAGCTCTTGAATATTTCTTACCTTTCCACACGACGTAATCATCGTCGTAAGTTAAATCACCTCTTTCTATTTGATCTAAATGTACTTTTTCGTGATCACAAACTTTTTTTATCAATTTAGGATCTGTAACCTCACAGTTTAAACTTATACTTCCAGACTTGTTAGCTCTTCCTAACACATCTTCTGTTTCTTTAGTTAAGTAAACAGGTGTGTTGTCTATTTCGTAAGGTGGTTTTATTTTAAATGCCATTTTATTTTTTTCTACCTTTTCTAGCTTTACCTTTTACAGCATCGTCAATATCCCCTATTTGATTACCTACTTCTTTTATAGCTTTAGCAACGTCATTTAATTCTTTAGCTGTAAGTTTATATCTTTTCTTAATCTCTTTTAAAGTAGCTAATGCTTTTTCGTCTATGCTAGTTTTACTCCAAAGTAAAGACCAAACATCTTTTAAATATTGTTTTGTTAATTTCCACATAATATATTTTTTAACATTTCCACCTACGTCTAGCGGCTTTACCTCTTTCGCCTGTCCAACCTTTTGATCTAGCACAAAATGATTTTCTTCTTTTAGCTGCTTTACTACCTGGTTTAACTTTTCCAGTTACAGCAGTTTTAAGTTTACTACCTGGGTTTTTCTTTCTATATTCTTTAACTCCCTTAGAAGTCATTCCAGCACCCTCCTCAGTTGTTCTAAAGTTTCTTCCCTTACCTTTTGTAGTTTTTCTTATTTTACCTTTTTTAGGAAAAGGACTACTTGGCTGAGTATACATTATTGTTTTATTTTAACGCAGTTGTTAACCATCTTAGGTTTTCCACTCTTAGTTTTTTTACCACTAGGCGATTTCTTTTTACCTTCAGCTCTATATCCAGGCCAACAGGAATTTTTTGCTCTTTGAAACGGACTTCCACTCATGATTATGATTTTTTATATGATTTTAAAAATTCTACTAAAACTTTTAAGTCTGATTTTATTCCAGCTAAACCAACTTTAACCTCCTCCATGTTTTTAGCCATAGTCTCGTGCCTTTTTTCAAAAGTTGTTTTAACCTCTCTAATACTAAAAAAGAAAAACTTATATAAAGCGTATGAAGCTGCCACTGCTATTACTAGCGATAATCCAAATTCTCTTATTAGCTCTAGTACTTCTTTCATTATAATTTTCTACCTTTTTTATCTACTTTAACCTCTTTAACTATAACTCTAGTGTTAGGTTTTTTATTTCTTAATTCTTCCAACTGCTTGTTTAGCTCGTCTAGCTTGCTATCTGCCTCAGTACCGTCTTGTATCATAGTAGACGTTATCTTAACCTCTTCACTAAGTATATCAACCTCTTGTTGCATTACTTCAACACTTTCTTTTAGAGACATTATCATTTCCTCGTTCCACTTTTCTTTTAGTTCGTATTCTAATCGTGTAACTTCAGTTGGCGGTAATGTTTTAGCTTCTTCAATATCTGCTTGTAATGTATAATACATACCAACAAAAGATGCTGTAATTGATATTATAGCTATAACAGTTTTTAAGTCAAGTTGTATGTTTGTGTTTTCAGAGATCTTTGTACTCATTAGTTGCGTCAAATGATGGGCATGCTTTATTAGCAAACTCATTGTGTGAATAAATAGTAGCAAGCGGGAACATAGCCATTAATGTTTTCAACACATGTAATAGACTTTCTTTTTGCGCTTCTGTTCTTGTGTCTTTTGGTGTTTTACCGTCAGCCTCTACGCCTCCGCAATAACACACCCCTATTGAATTTCTATTGTGATTTTTACAATGAGCCCCTGATCGATCTATATCTCTTCCTTTCCATATTTTACCATTTATATCAATATAGAAATGATAGCCTATGTCTGACCAACCTCTACCTTCAACGTGCCATTTTTTAATAGTATCAACTGATATATCTTGACCTTCTCTAGTAGCAGAGCAATGTATAATAATTTCGTTTATGCTTCTCATCTTTTACCTTTATTCATTAAGTACCACTTGTTAGTAGTGTACCCAATAGTTACTAATAATAGTAGTATAGACAACACAGGCTCAAGCCAACCTAGTCCCACTATGGTAGCCGATGTTATATTTAAACAATATAACTTTATGTCCTCTATGCCCATTATTTAACTCTTTGAGCGTTTAAAGCTGCGTTACCTTTGTATTCAGGAGCTTCAATTGAAAACCCAGGTAAAGAGCAAGAATCGCCCATCTTTTTCATATTTTTATCTTCAGGGATGTGGCATGCTTGAGTAACACACTCGTATGACTTTTTCATAATTTAGTTTTTATTTATTAATATTTTTTAGAACAACCTGTTTTAGCAAGAGGCCCAGAAGATTTAGCTTCAGCTTCTTTGTCGTATATTTTTCCTTTATAAGTTAATCCAGATCCCGCACCTGAACCTAATGTGCTAATGTCATATGCGTTTTTATCAACCTTTTCAGATAACTCTTCTACAGCTGCTGTAAGCTCTTCACTTCCACCACCACTTTCATTGGCAGCTTGCATATCTTGAGTTTCAAAAACGTCAGTACCAAGAACAGCGTTAGCACTTGTTTTTAGAGCGTTACCAGCTCTAGCTTTAAAACCTTGTCCCTTTAAGTCTTTATCAGCAAAACCTTTTATAAGGCCAACTGTTCCTTGAATAGCTTTTCCTATGAATTTATTTGGTGACTCTTCACCTTTTTGATTATATCTACCAGGTGCTGGTAATTTTTTCATTTTATATGACATATCTTTATTTTTTACTTGAGAATAAAGGGTTTTTACCTACTTTAACAATACCATTATTACTTCTTCTATTTTTATTGTTCTTTGTGCTCTTTTTTGTTTTTGTAGTTTTTGACTTTTTATCAGACTTTTTTCTTTCTTTGAAAAGGTCTTTTTTAACTTTTTTCACTCCTTTTCCACCAGTTGGTTCTGGTGATTGCTTAGGCTTGTTACCCTCTGTCTTAGGTTTTGGAGCAGCTGGATTAAGTTGTACTTCTTGTCCACTAGCAATGTTAGCAGTAGATGTTGTTCCAGGATTTTTACTTAATCCGCTTTGTACATCAAGCTTTTTATTAGGATCAAAAGGTGAAATTCCTGCAAAGTTTGAAAAATCAGCTTTTTTCTTTTTTGGTATATTGAAAACATTATCACCACCCAAAGAAGAAATCTTTTCAAAGCTTGTTACAACATTGTCCGCGCCTTTAACTCTTCTAAAAGTACCGTTTTTATTAGTTATTATCTCAGGCTTATTAACATCCTTAACATTGCTCGTATTTCCTTTAACATTTGAGCTAATAGATGGTTTTACAGCTTTAGTATTATTACTAGTTTTAGAAGATACTATGTTTGTGTTACCACCTGAGTGAGTTTTGTGAATGCTTTTTGTATTACCAGCGTCTCCTTTTCTACTACTTACTTGAACACCACTTTGATCAAACTCTCCTAAATATTCAGATTTTTTTTGTTTAGAATTATTCTGAGTTTTATTAAGATCAGTTGCACTTCTGAGTTTGTCTATTATAGCTTGATAATGAGCTTCGCCAACTTCATCACCCTTTTCTCTCATTTCTGTTCTTTTATTAACAGCATTGTTTAATCCTGGAAACCACTTACCTTTATTATTGTAGCCTTCTTGAAATAAAGGATTACTAATTTTGAGGTATCCTTGTGCACCTGGGTCTGTATTAGATGTCTTCTTGTTTAGATCAGGTTTAACTGGCGCAGGATTATTCGTTGACTTTGGTGGAGGGTTATTTGCGGGCTTAGCTTCAGGCTTACCAAAAGGATTAGTACGACTAATTTTCTTTCCTTTTTTTATCTCGCCTTCAACGTCACGTACAATTATTATATTTCTTTTTTTCCACTTTGGCTTATTTGGATCTTTAGACACATCTTCCCAGTAAGGCTTATGGTTTATACCATATTGAGTATCTTTACCTATTAAATTAGGATTAAACTTAGTATTTACACCATCACTAGTAGATTTAGAACTTTCAACAGCATTTTTAGCATTATTTGGGTTAGATGTGCTTTTACCATCGCTAGTAGGTTTTGATTTATTACTGTTACTAGCAGGTGGCTTAGACATGTTTCCAGTTGATGGATTAACGCTTGCTGTACTCTCACTAGTAGTGTAAGTAGTTCCATCAATTACAGCGCTATTTTGTTTTGTTGCAGTTACAGCGCCTACTGCAGTGTTTGGAACGTTTCTTGTAGGATCACTTAAAGATCCACTAACTTTCATATTAGAACCTACTACATCGTGATTTAAAGCTTTAGCGTCTATATTAGTTATTTTAGCAAATGGAGACATTGGGGCTGCTAAAGGTTGATAAGCACCAAAAGAGCCGCTGCTAGAATTAATTTTAGGATCAGCAGATCCAGATTGAGCAACCTCTTCTTTGTTATTTTTTTTAGCAATCATATTTTTAATAAGACCGCCAGCCTTTTTAGTAGCCTCTGGATTACTAGCAGCAAATTTAGCTATGGCAGGTAGAACTTTTGCTCCTACGGCAGCTATTGCCCCTACCGCTTTAGTCGGTGCTTGTTTTCTAACTTGTCTGTTTTTTTTGCTTAATTTAGACATATCCTCTTGTTTTATCTTTATTTAAGTAATCTATAGATTTAGAGATTACTTTATGAATATATTTATTACTTTTATCTATTTTACCTTTAACTATATCTTCTTCACCTAACATGATACGATACATTCTACTTATTAGCTGTTTACACTTTAAGGAAACTTTATATATATGATATTTTTGGGTTGTGCGATTTCTTTCTCTCCACACTATAATCCACCCTTGTTTCAATAATCTGTTCCAGCGTCTGTTATCCCAGCTATAAGAATATGTACCTCTTTTAAAATCATCTTTGTTAAAATGCTCAATAGAATCTAAATAAATCAGTAACTCTAAGTCAGCATCGTTTAAATTGTTGTTTTTACAAGCCCATTTTCTTATGATCCTGTAATGTTTTAATAAACCTATTTCCTTTAAATCTGAAGAAGTTAATCTTAACATTATTGTTTATTACTTACCTCCGTTTAATCCTATTAGAGCAGCAAGACTACCAACAAATCCTCCAGTCATTCCAACAACATTTCCAAAATGTTTTAAACCTTCCTTTTGTTTTGCTTTTGATTTTGTTTTTCTATATCTAGTTCTTTTATTTGTAAAACCTTCAATTCCTTCATCAGCATACTTACTTCTTTTACTTTTATTTATAGAAACTACACCTGATATATTCTCGCCAAATGTACCAGGCTTACCAGGAACTTTAGAAACAACTTGTTTTGTTTTAGTTTTTAAAACTGTTCCATCTTTGTCTAATTTCTGTACAGTCTTCTTGTCACCTAATTTAGATCCATCGCTTAAGGTAACTCTAGTTGGATCAGCATATTCTCTCTTTACAGTTGTGTTAGGAGCAAATATTTCTCTCGCTTTATCAGCTATTTTAACTTTAGTAATAGATGCTGCTTCTTGAGCAGTTTTATTAATACCTAATTTAACAGCCGTTGTAGCTTCATTTAAAGTTGGATTCTTTTTTCTAGCTCTTTTAGACATTTCATAATCCTTAGCAAGTTCAGGTTGTGTCTTTTCAGGCATTGCAACCTTTCTTATAGAGCCTGTTTTCATTGTATTAGCCGAAGACATATCAGCTATAGGTCTAGATTCCATTTGATCAGGCATTCCCATTTCTGGTTGTGGATTTTTTAATTTCCCAACAGTCCTTTGCATTCTTTCTACATCTTTTCTTGGCATATCTTTTTTTTTTACAGTATTATTACAACGTCATGTTCTTTAATGACTTTATAGTTTTCTTTTTTAATCTCTATGTTAAAACCCGCTGACCTGTCGTAATAAACTTCATCACCTTTGTTTAACGCTTTTACATCAGAGCCAGGTTCTACAACCTTAGCTCTTCTGTATCTTATATCTTCTCTTTGCTTTTCAGCTAGAATTAAACCTCCTTTTGTAGTCGTATCAACTTCTTTGATAGGATCTATAACTATATACTTACCTACCGCTTTCATACTCTAATGTTGTTAACTACACAATCAGTTGATAATATGGTAGTAGCTACAGAAGCTGCATTTTTTAAAGCACTTTTTGTAACTAATAAAGGATCTATAATTCCTGCTTTTACCATATCTACGCTTGTACCAGTAATAACATCTAAACCTCTACCATCTTCGTCTGGGTCTACATATTCTTTTACTCCTGCGTTTTCTAATATAAGCTTATAAGGTCTTTGTATTGCTTGATACAATACCTCTTCGCCTATACTTTTTGGTGTTAGTGTTTTACTAGCATTCAATAAAGCTATACCACCACCTGGTACTATACCTTCTTTAATCGCTGCTTTTGTAGCACAAATAGCATCTTCAACTCTATCAAGCTTTTCTTTTAGTTCTATTTCAGAATTGGCCCCTACTTTTATTACTGCAACTTTAGCTTTTAATTTAGCTAATCTTTTTTCAAGCCTAACCAATATGTTGGGATTAGTTGTTTTCTTTATTTGATTTTCTAACATTTTTATTATATCCTCAACTTCTGGCTTTTCAGATGTGTCAACTTGTATTATAGTGTCCTCATGGCTAGTAACAGATTTTACACATGAACCTAAATGCTCTGGTTGTATTAAATCCATATCATCGCCTAGATCTTCGTTAATAAGAGTAGCACCAGTCACAGCACATAGATCTGATAATGTATCTTTTTTGCTGATTCCATATACTGGTGCGCTTACTATGTTGACCTTTATGTTACCCTTCTTCTTGTTCATTGCCAACGCGGAAACCACTTGTTGATCAACATCTGCAATAATAAGTAAGCTTTTATTATTTTTTATAATATATTCAAGGATCGACTGAATTTTCCTTATGTTGGGTATTTGTGACTCAACGATGAGTACTAGCGGATTATTTAACTCAGCCGTTCCTTTTTCTTTGTTGGTAATAAAGTGGTTATTTTTTAGTGGTTGATCGTATTGAACTCCTTCTATTAACTCTACTGATGTTTCTGGCTGTTCATTTGTTTCCATCATAACAACCCCAGTTTCATCAACCATTTTAAACGCTTGCCCAATTATCGACCCTAGTTTTTTATCGTTGTTAGCCGATATAGTAGCTACCTGATCAATTTTTTTACCTGTTACTTTTTTAGATACTTTATTTAAGTATTTAACAACATTATCAACGCCTTTGTTTATACCTTCTCTCATTACTCTCTCATCATCTAACAAAGAATGAGACTCTGCTTCATCTAGTATAGCTTTTGCTAATACTGTAGCAGTGGTTGTTCCGTCACCTGCGTCTGATACTGTTCTTTGAGCTGCTTGCTTAATTAGCGTAGCTCCAATATTTTCCAATGGATCTCTTAATGTTATACTGTTAGCTACAGTAACTCCATCTTTTGTAATTTGTGGTTTACCTTCGTTATCTTCTAATATAACACATTTTCCACTTGCTCCTAGCGTTGAACCTACAGCATTAGTAAGTTTTTCAACGCCAGTTAATACCTGACCCCTGGCAGTTTCGCCAAAAGTCAGGTTTTTAACTAACTTTAATTCTTGCATTTAATTTAATTTAATATAATTGTTGTGAATACTTTACTCGAAGGTTTTAATTACTTTCGGTCCTTTGGTAAATTCTAACTTTTTAGCATAATGTTCTATTGAAGCATCGATAGCTTTTTCAGCACCATCAATAGTTTCTCTTCTAGTAACATCTGTCCATTCGTCAGAATCTAGGTGTTTGTATTCGGTTTGTAAAAACCCATTAGGTAATTGAACAATTCTCCAGTTTGATTTTTTGGTAATATGTTCCCATAACTTAATGGTTTCTTCGTTTGGTTGTGGTGCACTAGTCCACGTATTAGTGCGGGTATATAAAAACGTCATTGTATTTGGTTTTAAGTTAAACGTTGGTTATTTATTACTATCACTTGTTAAAGTGATTTTCTACATTATCCCCCTTTGTTGCTGTCAGCGTCGTTGCTGTCACCGCTGCCGGTATCACTGCCAGTGTCGCCACTGCCTGTGTCACCACCTGTGTTGTCATCGCCACCTTTATTGTCATCAACAATTGGGTCATTTGGGTCTGGGTCTGGATCTACTACTGTATCACCATCGCCCTTATTATCGTCAACAATAGCATCACCGTCTCCGTCATCTATAGGATCTGTTGGATCCGGGTCAATTGGATCTGGATTTTTATCGTCATCTATAGGATCATTTGGATCTGGATCTGGATCTGGATCTGGATCTGGATCTGGATCTGGATCTTTATCATCGTCTATTGGATCATTTGGATCTGGGTCTGGGTCTGGGTCTGGGTCTGGGTCTGGGTCTTGAGTGTCTCCGTCACCATCCACTGGATCTTTATCACCATCACCACTTCCGGTATCACCATCACCGCTGCCTGTGTCTCCATCATTACCATCACTATCCCCATCACCTGTGTCACCGTCGCCATCTCCATTACCTGTATCTCCGTCACCGTCACCTGTGTCTCCATTGCCTGTATCGCCGTCGCCATTACCAGTATCGCCGTCGCCATTACCAGTATCGCCATCACCGCTGCCAGTATCACCATCTCCATTACCAGTATCGCCATCACCGTCGCCATTACCATCATTTTGAAGAATAGTACCTAAATTACCGTCATCATCAACAGTTATCTCGTAAACTGAGCCATTTGGTGATGTAATTAAAAGGTTGTTTGGAATTGCTTTCCAGATAGCATTAGTACCGTTACTTGTTAAGACACTGTTAACAGGCGCTTCACTGACTGCTGATATTTTATTTATAGCTTCTTGCGCTGTTGTTGCTTCTGTGCCACCGGCAGATATTGATAATACCCCTGACAAAACAATATCTCCAAACTCAGCAGTGTTAGGAAGTAATCCCGTGTTACCTCCGGTAAAACTAGATACACTTCCAGCAACACCAGGTAAAGAACCTACTGATATTACTTTTGTCTCAAACTCATCTTGTGAGTCAGATATTAAGATCTGATCGCTTGTTGATACCTCTGTCTTTATAGGGTAATTATATATTATCGCCATTTTAATTTTTTTTTAATTTACTGTAATGTCAACATTACCAGTTATTCCAGCAGTTACGTTTATTACGCTGTATCTTAGTTGAATATACCAATCACCTTGGTTTGTTACAACAGAACTAGTTCCAAACATTAGGGCTTTATTCATATCCCATGATGTTTGCCAGTTTGTTGCAAAACTCGCCGGCCAAGCCAAAGGCCCTGGCGCAGCCCAAAAACCAGTTGAACTCATTTTACAAAATTCTAACGGTATTTGAAAGTGTTCTGCATACATAGATCCATTTACATTTCCAATCCAAGCTCCTATGTTTCCATTTTTTGACCAACCTTCGCCTGATTCTGAATTTGATCTATATATTAAAACTTCTCTTGGAACTAATATACTATTATTACCTGGTGAAGATATTAATGTTTTTGGAGAAGATGGGCCACAAGTCCATCCTTTACCACCACTACCTGCAAGTTTAATTGTAACTAATCTACTATCTTCTACTATTTTTCCTCCACTGCCAAAAGCTGATGTATATTTAGGTTGGTTTTCCGAACCTGTTACACCAAAGTAATTAGCAGAACCGTAGTTACCCATTTTAACATATTGACCACCTGCAGAGCCGTTTCCATTTACATATAAATTTTGCTCTGTTGTGTGTCCAACATTTAATTGATTTCTAACTCTCATTGTACCATTAACATCAAAAGCTGCTGACGGTGCATTAGTTCTAAAACCTACTTTTTTATTAGCACTATCTACATATAAAGCTGGATCACTTGAAGATCCAAAAGTACTAACTCCGATTATCTCAACTCCTTGTAATATTTTTACTGCCATTTAATTTAATTTAATAAATAGCAGCGCTGAATTAACAACGCTGCTATTATTTGTTTTACTTGTAAGTTTTATAAACATTAGTCTATTAATGTAACTCTAAGCTCGTACAAATTGTACTCGGTTACATTTTCAGCATATACAACTTGACATGTGTTAGTATCTTTAACACGTATTTCTGCCATAACCATAGTTTTTGTAGATTTCTCCCAAAGTTGAGCTACAACTGATTCGCTTTTCAAGCCGTGAGCAAAGTCATGTACGTTTGTACCTGTACCAGCGGTTGCTTGTCCAACCCATTCACGGTTTGTAATTAACTTAGTACCTTCTGTAGCAAAGTCAGTAACTTGTGTAGCTGGTATTGCTATGTCTTGATCACCTAAAGCTGTAATGATACCTTGCTTGTTTGCTGTTACTGCAACAGTTTTAGTAGCGCTTCCTGCAGTTGTGCTGTTAGCACTTAGCTTATCAGTCATTACAACATCACCAGAAGAAACAGTAAAGTTTGAATCAGAGAAACTAGCTATACCTTTTACAGAAGCAGATGCATCAACTAAATCTAAGTTAGTTTGAACTTCTACCCAGTTTGCTTCAGTTGGTGAAGCACCTTTAGCGTAAGCAGTTTGACAAATAATCAAATCACCTGGTTCAAGATCTATACTAAATATTCCACCAAAGTTACCTTTTGCGGTTATCATAGCATAAGTATCACCAACAACTCCTGCTTGAGGTAAACTTCCACTAGATGGATTTAATCCACCTTTGAACTCCATACCGTTAGTAACAGCATTACTAATAGCAGATTCCATTTGAGCTACAGTAGCAGCATCTTGTGAAGCTGTCGCACCATTAGCAAGACCAGTAATCTTTTTACTGTTCATTGCTAAGTCTGCAGCGGGAGCACCAAACTTGTCTAATGTAATTGTACTAATTGCAACATTACCTTGTACAGATTTTTGACCACTTGCAAAAACACCTGATAACAAGTCAGTAGAAGCAGCAGTAGAACCAGTTGATAATTCAGTTAAATCAAGGTTGAATGTTAAATCACCTGTACCTGAGTGTGCAACGTCAATAGCTGTTCCGCCTTTAAAATCTAATGTTCCACCAATAATATCTGAAACAACTGAAGTTCCATCTACTTCAATAGCTAAAGTACCTGTTGAACTATCTGTCCAAGGAACGCTAACGAAAGCTGCATTTGACGCGTCTAATTGTACAGCGTAGCTTTTACTCTGTAAATTAGTAGCACCTATTTTAATACCACCTAATGCACTAGAAGTAGCAGCACTTAACTGAAACGACTGCCCGTTTAATTGCTCGAAGGCTGATCCATTGTAGTAAAACATGTCTGCGCCTTTTTGATATAATCTACCTGTAGCGACCGTACCCGTTGGAAGAGTATTTCCACTCTCTACAACGAGACCGCTTACAGCATTTGAGCCTAAATCTAAGCTCGATAAAAATTTAATCGCCATTTTTATTTATTTTATGTTAATTGTTAATTAAGATACGCATTACCCTCAACGGCCTCGCTGAAATCCAATTGTATCGTGTTTACATCGGTGAAACTTAGTTCACCAAATATTTCTTCCCCAGACTTACTTATTACAGTTACAGAAGGGTATTTACCAAGGTTATGGTTTACAGTCCAGCTATTATTAGAAGTATTAGCATGTACATAAGTATCAGAAGTTATGTCAACTATTCCATTTACTAAAGATGCTTTTATTAAACCTTTAAAATTTAATTCATCAGCATCGGCCAATATTTCTGTACCATCGTCGCTTACCTTAACACCAGCAGCGCCTCCCAGTTTTATTATTAGCTCATTGTCGGCAATTCCTTTTTTAAACCAATATTCAAATATTTCACCTCCTACTTCTAAACCTACGGTAAGACCTTTGTATCTATAACTAGCATCTAAGTATGATATAGCCGCAGCTTTCGCTGCAGCTATGTCAACTCCTGAATAAGGACCATACTTTGCATCTGCAGGGGCAGTTGTTTTAGCAAGTACGTTATCACTTAGATTTATAGCCATTTTTTATTATTCTCTTATTTGAGCTGTACCAATGGTTGTAACTTTTTGAGCTACATATATTTTAAAGTTTTTTGTCCAATAACCATCTTCTGAAACTATAGACTGTATTGAGCCAGCTGCAAATAAATCAGTTGGTTCAGCGCCTATATTACCAAAGTTAGATGCAGACACATACCACTCTGTTTTAGTATTATAACCTTCAGGTATTGCAAACCAAACCCATTCACCAGCAGCAGCAAAATTCATGTTTAATGTACCAGCAGCAGATCCAACTTGCTTAGTACTATAAGTTCCATTTCCTATTAGTGATGCTACTTCAGCAGCTGATTGTTGAGTAGCAGACTTACCCCAGTAATAAGGCCAATATCCTCTTTTAGTTATTGCTGATGAAGTAATTACTCTACCTATTTGTGGATTATTTACACTTGTTCCTAATGCCCTAGTATCTTGTTGGTCTTTGTTATTTTGTTTAGCATCTCCATCAGTGAAAGTACTCTTTGCTTTCCATGAAAACGTTGAATTAGTTCCTGAGGCTGGTGCTGGTACAATATACTTAGATTGTGTAAATGTTAAAGTTGCACCTGCGTTAGGATTGTTAGGGTTAGTAAAAAACTGATTTGGAACATCTGCTGGCTTTGTAGCAGTTCCAGCTCCACTAGCTAGTTTTGAATAACCTGCACCATTTAAGTTTGCTTGTATTTCTACCTGCGTTATACTTCCGCAGTCATTTTTAACACCTGTTCCAGTTGAAATTATATTAACTTCACTTCCTATTTCTTGAGAAGCAGCCATTCCAGATACAGCAATAACAGAAGTTGGTAATGTATATGTAGGAAGTTGTGTAGGAAATAATAATTCATTCATTAACTCTACCATAGTTTTTGTCTTTAATACGCTAGCTTTTGTAGGTGAAGTAATACCACCTAAAGCTATTGATTCAACATCATCAGCTATCGATGTATTAAAAACAGTGTCTATCGTAACACCATCTGTTCCACTTACCGCTGTAGCTTTAATACCAGATACAAAATCAAATTCATCAGCAGCAGTTTGAACTGAAACACCATCACTTTTAACAGCTACATCTCCACCACCTTGTGATTTAAGAACTAAGTTACTGTCAGCTACACCACCCTGAAACCAATATTCAACAATGGGGTTAGATCCAATTATTAGACCAACTGTTAAACCTTCATATCTAAAAGAAGCTTGCAAGTAGGTTGTAGCTGCTGATTTCGCAGCTGCTAAGTCTGCTCCTGTATATGGTCCGTATTTAGCGTCACCCGGAGCTGTGGTTTTCGCTAATATATTATCACTTAAATTTATTGCCATGATTTATGAAATTGTTGCGTTTATTATTGTAGTTACTTTAGTGGCAATATAAACTTTAAAGTTCACGTTCCACAAGTTGTTGTTTGATTTTATTTGTTGTGTTACTGGTAAAGGAAACAAATCATCTGATTGTTGCCCTATTGTACCGTTGTTTAATGCTGTAGCATACCAAGCTGTTTTATTAGAAAACTTTTCGTAAGTTAAAAACCAGCACCATTCACCATCAGCGTCGAAATTCATTGATAAACTTCCAGCGCTATTAGCTAAAACCTTATTTACTGATGGGTCTCCATTTAATATTAAGTCTGCTATTTCTTGCTGTGTTAATTGAGTTGATGATTTACCATAGTAATATGGGTAATAACCAGTAATTGTCCTATTATTTGATGCTTTACCATTTTGAGGTGCTTGAGGAGCAGAGGACGTTCCTATAGCAGGCGGTCTAGTATCATAAATACCTTTGTTATCTCTTAAAGCAAGCCCAGCAGTGTAGTCCCCAACCGCAGAATAAGTAGTTGTTGTACTTGTTGCGTTTCCTGTGGGTGCTGGAATTGTGTAATCTTTGTCTATTTTAGACGTTGAATATGTTTGATTGGGGTTATTGTCGTTGTCGAAGCCAAATTGTTGACTTAATGGCGTTGTTGTAGTTCCGGATGGGTTTGAAATGCTGTGTAATTCTGATCCGCCTCTTGAAATTGATAAAAAAGTGAATTTACCAGCGTCTTTGTCTGTTCCTACAACTGTTAAATTTGGACTAACTGTCGACCCTATCTCTTTTATTCCTGTAACCGTGCTTGATAAAGCTAAAGTAGCTGGATAATATTGCGGTAAAACAGTAGGAAACAATAAAGTGTCCCACATTTGCACTAAATTCATGGCTTTTATGTCAGAAACTTTTGTTCCGTCAATAAAACCACCAATTGTTGCTGCCATTTCTGTGTCATCACCTAAATTAGTGTTGTATACTGCGTTTAAGTCTGCTTGAGTTCCATCAACTGATACAGATAAACCGCTTTTAAAATTTAAAGAAGTAGCTTCTGCTATCTTTTCTACATCGTCTTCTTTAATAGATATACTACCGCCGCCACTTGTAGGGTCGATGTATGTTAGTCCAGTACCGTCTGCGTTTACAGCTAGTATTTGGTTCGCGTTTCCTATAGTGCTTAGTCCTGTTCCACCAAGTTTTGTTGGAATTACGTCAGAAATACTTATGTTGATGTCACCGGTTTCGGCACTTACTGCTAAAGGAGCTGTAGCTGTAATTTTATCAACAACATCAATGGCTTCTCTTACACTAGATATAGTTATTTGCTTGGTTTTATTTCTGTCTGATATATCGGAAATAACCAATGTATCATCTAAACCAGGTAATGCTTTCCTTTTGTAAGAATATATTACTGCCATTAGTCTTTAGTTTATTTTTTACGTTCTTTTTTAGTTCCCTTACCGTCGTTGCCTCTGTTCTTCTTCACTGATTCAAATCTTTTATCTTTGTGGTCATAGTCTTTTCCTATTAACCATCTTTTACCATGCTTCTTAGCTGCTTTTCTTCTTTCCCTCTGGTTGTGCGCTTTCTTTCTGCGCCTATCATCTGTCTTAGCATACGCTAGATCTCTCTTCTTTTTAGCTGCTCTAGCTTTAGCCGATAATTTAGACATGTTTAATAATTCTTTTTCTTGTTGTATTTTTTAGTTTCTCTATAGGCTTTCCTGTTTCTATAACATTGCCCGTCCTTGTAGAAACCATTACAAGATTTAAAAGACTTATTCTTCTTCTTTTTCTTTCCTCCGCCAATTCCGAATATTCCGCCTAGGAATCCTCCACCTGGGCCAAACTCTAGTGACTGCTCTCCTGAGGCCACTGCGTCCATTCTCATTGCTGATTTATCTCCTAGTTGATATGCCATAATTTATAGTTTTAGTCTTAAATTAGTATATCACAGAAAAACACTCATTTTTACTTAAACAAAAGAAATTATTAGCATATAATATATATGGATAAATTAGATAAAATAAATAAAATAGTAAGTATAATTAAAAGTATAGTGGAAATAATAATGTTATTAATTAGTGTGACATAAGCCTTTTATTATATAAGGTTTAACACCCTATTGTCACAGTTGTAAGATATATAAAACTTAGGTGTTGGGCCCCTATCTCCCTGACTATCAACTAATTACAAAACGGTTTTGTTTTGGCCGAGTCCGCTTAATGTTTTGGTTTCCAGCCAGTTACGTTTAGCTTTTCTTATATTAATATATATTAAATTTAAAATTATAGTTTATGTTTTAAGTTTTCTAAATTTAAAAACTAAATACGATGCTAATAAGATAATATATACAAATAAACTAAATAACTTAAATATATAATATGACTATTAATTTAAAATACAATCAATTAAATAAAATTCTAAACAATCAATCAGAAATTAATTTCATAATTGACTCAGATAATTTCTTTGAAGAAAATAATATTGACATGTCTAAATTTAAATCCAATACTTTCATTCTATTTGAATACACAACAAATTGGCCTGAAACTATCCAACTATTAAATCAACATAATATTAACTATTCAATTCATACTGATGAGCTAGAATTAGACTACATTATTATTTAATTAACTAAATATAAACTAATTTTAACATTCACTATTGTAAATAATAGAGAGGACAAGTGTTGTACCTACTAACTAAATTAAACTAATAAACAAACATACACTCACAAACTACAAACCAAATACTAACTTAAATAGATAATATAATAAAAAAAATATGACTAATAAATTAAAAATCAACTCATTACATATATTAAAACTAAATAATAATATATACATACCTTTTCAACCTCATAACTTACCAACATATTTTCAAAATATACCACTTAATCAAATTATAAAATTTAAATCTTACACTTACATTAATTTAAATTCATTAAAACAAACTTTAAAATATTATACAAATAATATTACTTTTAACAAAACAATTAACTCACAATTAATACATCAAAAATAATTTACAAACTAAATACAATAACAAACAGATAATAATAATATATAAACTAAACTAAATAAATAAAAAATATAACTATGTCAAATAATAAACTAACAACAAAAAGATTTGTAATCAGAAAATCATTAATAGGTAATAATACAATAATTACTTTTACTAACAAAAAAGATCAAACATTCACTTATGATCATGATGAAGTATATACTACATTTCAAGAAAAGTTTGAAAGTATGCCTTGTTTTCAACAGTACAAATCTTATACAAATAGTAATACTGTTCCAAAATTCTGTAGAGAATTAGCAGAAATTACAGAGTAAATACAACTACTCTTAGATAATATATAAAACTCTTAGTTGATAGTCATACTTTAGAGAGTATAAACATAATGAATATATGACTGAGCACATAACTGAAATGGTTAGTAGTGAGGTTCGATTCTTCACTCAGTTACTAAATAAAATAATAAAAATGAATAATTTAAATACTACAATAGATAAAATAGCTATGTCAGAATTTGATATGCACTATTATCAACTTGGTGACAATGAGAAACAATGGTGTCATGATGAAATGGTAAACAACCCAAAGTGGTTAGCTCCATTTTGGAAACAAGAAGATTATCAAAGTGAAACTGATAAACTATGTGAAGAACTAGGAATTTTAAACTATAAAAAATAACAACTATGTATAATACTAATAATCCTTCAAATTGGTCTTGGTCAAAAGCCTTTGCAGAAATGGACAAAACTGTTCATGAAGCAGAAATGACTCAACAATGTATAAACCATGTACTCGATTATCCTGGTGAAGCTAATGGTGTCTTTATGACACTAAATAAAACTCAACAAGATGATGTGTATGAAATACTAAATAAAATACTATGAATAAAATTATATTAACAATTGGAATAGCTAGTTCTTTACTAGTATCACCAGCTAAAAAAGATGGTACAGTAGTGTACTCAGTAGAAAGTAATGAATATTTATTAAGCGAAGCTTTAGGTAATATTCAAGATGTAAAAGAATGGATCGCTTGGGATTTATATAATAATAGATTAAATTCAACAATAGCTAATTCTTACTTAGAACATTTAAATCAAGCTGAAGATTTAATTATAAAATTTGAAACAAATAATATACAAACTAAATACAATCGCTAATGGATAATAAAAATGTGAAATATATACAAACAGACAACTTAACAATCATAGATTACGGCGACAGCACAGGTAAATTACTAATATATAATAAAACTAGATCACCTTATGGTTGGAACCCAAGAAATCTTATTGTATCACTGTTTGGCAGACCACTAAAAGAAATTACGTACAACTATGTACAAAAACAAGTAGACAAAGTCTATTCTACTTTTAACTACGACGAAATAGACGAACTAATAAATAAAATAAATAATGAAAATAAATAATATAGCTCCAATAGTATTCGGAATACTAATGATAACACTAATAGCACTTGCAACATCTTGTTCAACTTCTTATAGAGTTTATGATAATAAATTCCATAAAGATTATTGTCAAAAAGTAGAATGTCAAACATGGGCTAATAGATAATATGAAACTAACTAACGAAGAAAAAGATGAAATTACTTGGAGAGTAGTTGATTCACTATACGAAAAACTAGCTAATGAGCTAGAATATGAACTACAAGAGCATGAAAACTTTCCAGAAACTAATGATGCTTACATGAATTTATTCAATGAAATGACAGTAAAAATAGTAAAGTATATGAGAAGTGAGCTCTTTCAACCAATGACTAACGAAGATTTAAAATAATAATATGACAGAACAAAAAGCAATTGAAGCAATCGCTAATGATATACAGGATGGTATCTACGGTTGGACACAGAAATGTGGAACAGAATGGCAAAAGTGGACTTATGCACTAAACCAAGCAAGAAAAATATATGAAGGTGAACTAATAATAGATCTAGAAAATGGCAGTGATTAACAGAGGAAAAGAGTGGGATGTTGATAATGTATTAACTAAACACGAAATGGAAGACTCTAAAACATTAAAAGCAGTAATGTTCTTAATGATACAAGAGCACGTAAAAAGTACACCTAATGATCAAGAATTAGGTATGAGAATAAGAAAAATAGTAAATAATTTCAATGAAAACAATTAAATTTTACCCAAGCGACAGGTCACTAATAAGATTAGATGGCAAACTATTAAAAGGCTACACTATTAATAATATACCAGACGACTATACAAGCTGGTTCAACTACAAAGGCCTTACTTACATAACAAGTTGACAAACAACTGACGAACATGGTGCCTTACAATTTAAAATAAGGCCAGCTCGTATTAAACTGTCGTTTTAAATACTCAGGGAGGAGATATTAAAACAGGTTTGGTACGGGCTTTTCGTGGTATGAAACATATTAAAATAACAATGAAAGAAATATATGATGCTATGAAGCCTAATGTGTATAAAAATAAAAAGAAATACACTCGTAAAACAAAACACAAACTAAATACGAACGCTAATAGATAATATATACATGAAATGTACACATAAAATTCCACAAGCAAGATTAGATCTTGGCTATACCGTGTGTGTTGACTGCTCAACAGTTCAAAAACTTGGCTGCATCGACACCATAAACCATAAAACAGGCAACTCAATACAAGTTATGTCACGTGAAGATGCAGACAAAGCTAGTAAGTTAACTAAACGAGCTGGCTTCGGTATACTAAGATCTATGGCTGGTGGGTCTAGTCAACGTAAAGCTAAAATACTTCATGGATGCTCAACTACTTATGTAGGTAACGACGTTTTGTTCGAGCAAATAGGTAAAACTTACATGGATTACTTAGATGTTGACAAAGATATTGCACAGCGCTATCTCGATCGAGCGCTAGACAAAGCAGAAATATCTGAATTACAGTATAATAAGATAAAAATGCTATGTCACAGACTAAATACGATCACTATTTGATAATATATATTAATAATATATGAATAAAATAACAAAACAACTCGAAAACTTGTATTCTTGGACAAAATTCTATCAAGATCGAGGCAATAAAGAACAAATAAGAAAGTGTCAAACTGAGATCGCACAGTTGAAACAAGCGTTTAATCAATTAAAATCTAAGAAAAATGGCAAAAAATAGAACGCTAAATGAAATTAGACAATCAAAAGAGTATCAAAGAGCTTTAGATATTCAAACAGAAAAAGTTAAAGACGACAGAACTCATCCATGTAGTGAGTCTACAGCTAAAGCAATAGCTGAACATCAACTTGAATTAAAAGGTGAAAACTTTTATAGAAATCCTTTTTCTCACGCAGATGTAGATAAAACCGTTGATCAAATAGTAGAAAATTTAGATGGTCACATATATGACTTAATATTTCAAGCAGTTTGTGATGGAATGAATAATCACTATGTATTTGACTCAACAGAATACTTAACTGAAGCAGGTTTAGAACTATTTGAAGACGAATGGTTTGAGTTTTATCATGAAAATCATGGTAAAATAATACATAAAGTAATACAAAAACTAAAGTAATGAAGAAATTTAACGGAATGGAGTCAAATCTTATTATAGATGCGCTACAATTTTATGTAGCTCAAGTAGAAAAAGATATATTAGAATTAGAAAAAGAAGGTAAAACATCTATATTTGCACCTGGTTTTTATACTATGATCTCAAAAGACTTGAAAGATAAAGTAAAATCTATGACTAAAAAAGCAAAAATATGAATTACGCTATATTTGACATGGATGATACTCTATGCACTTTAGAGCATCGTAGAAACAAAGCAATGGAATCAGGTAGCATGAATTTTAATATATTATTTGATCCTAAGCTAGTTGAATACGACTTACCTGAAGATCATGTAGTAGATTTAGCTCAAACACTAAAAATGTTTAATACTAAAATAATAGTAATGACAGCTAGGCCATATTATATGGATATAGCTACACGTAAGTGGTTGGTTAAGAACAACATACCTTTTGATCAATTAATAACTAAAGAAAAAAATAAAGTATTTCAAAAGTCTAGCTTATGGAAAGAGTCTAAATTACAAGAGCTATTACAAGATATTAGTATTGAGCAAATAGTTTTATCTATTGATGATAACATTGATAATCAAGCAATGTTTGAATCGTATGGTATACCTATATTTAATCCACTATTACAGTAATACAAACTAAATACGAACACTATAAGATAATAAAAATATGTTATACGATAAATTAAAACCACATATCAAAGCCAAGATGAAAGAAAATGCTGAAGAGTATCAGTCTGTCAACTGGCTAATTGATAACCTTAAAACCAAAGACCATTACTCTGACTTAACTATTGAGCAGATAAGATCTATCTGTACATTTGGCGATGTATGGTATTATGATCTTACGCAAAAAGAGTTAATATGGGGTGATTGGCTAATAAAACAATAAATATGAACGAAGAAAAACTAGCAATAGATACACTAACAGCACTAGGCGCTAAAGACACATCAAGTCCATCTCAAACAAAAAGAGGTACAACTTGCTTTACATTACCTACAGGCACGTGTATATCTGAACACAAAACAGGTTATATTAGAAAAAATCTACTAAACAAAAATGGTAGTATTTATACCTGTTATCAACTAAATCCGCAATATAAATCTGCTCACAAAGTAGTATCAAGAGATGGTAAGCTATATGAATGGAATTATAATAAAAGAATGTTGATAAACAATAGAGCTGAAAGGCTAAAAAGACTTGTATTATATGCAATTAAAGATATAAATCAAGCAAATGGAAAGTGATAAACGAGACTTAGCGCTAATACTATTTGGCTTAGCGCTAATGCTATACACAATTTTACTAACAACTAACTTAATTTAACAAAATGGAATCAAAAGAACCAAGTAACGAAAAAATAATAGAAGCTGTAAAAAGTTATTACGGCTTAAAAATAGATGATAATGCATGGGATAGTGCAGATGTATATGCATTTGAAGAAACAACAGCGGATGGTTATTCTGTATGGGTTGTAACTCACGATATGAAAAGTATATGTGTATCTGAAGATGTATACTACTATGAAAGCGATGTACCATCAGCTATCATGGAAATGGTAACATATTCTAACGGATATTGTACACTATATGCAGATCAAGACTTTCTAGATGATATATACTTTGATGATATGCTACTAGAAGAATTTTCTGAAATAGCAGATAAAATATATGACGGAATTAGAAATGATGAAGGTGACTATGGCTTTGACATGGCAGAACTGTTATGGATAAAAGAAGAATTTACTGAATCAGAAGAAATTAATCAAATATGAAAAAAGAAGAAACACCTAAATGGTTTGAAGGTGCAGTTTATAAAACAGGTAATCAAGTTCAAAATCCTTTTTCAAAAGAAAAGTATGAATTAACTGCACTAGAACTTAGTATATATGATTTTATAATTGGTTGTCAATGGATGTTTGAAAGGCAACCTCAATCTATCAATAATAAACACGTTAAAACTTTTCATAAAGCATTAAACTGGTTTAGGGTTAATAACCCTGATGCGTACTACGTTCTGTTAGATTAGTAGTAGTTTAGTTTCCACGAATATATTATAGCACTGGGCTGTGAAGGTGATAACACTAGAGCTGACAGAATAATATTAAGCTCGTACTCAAAAGGTACGGGCTTTTCGTGGTATGAGTAATATAAATATGATGAAAGCGTTTATGTTGTTAGGAGATCTATCAACTAAACAAGGTGACGAGCTATCAGATATGGCCGTCAAATACCAAGAAAGAATAGCTTTTGCTACAATGAGAGCTAGTATACCTGATTGGCAACCACCAAGTAATTGGGATGAGTTAAGTAATGAAGAAAAGCATAAAAGACTTAAAAAGTTACAATCAGTATAATCACAAACTAAATACGAATACTAACAGATAATATTATTATGAAAGAAGATGCAATTGAAAAATTAGCTCAACTATTATTTGACAAAATAATGGAAAAGCAAGAACAAGCTGATCAAGAATACCACGATCAAATTACGAAACTAATGAATAATGGTTATAGTATTAGCAACGTTCAACAAAAATACAAAGATGAGCTAGGTTTAAATCAAGAAGAAAGACTTGTAGGCGAACTAGCTAGGCTGCAAACCATAATGATGATCTTTGAAGATAAAGAAGAATACGAAAAAGCAGCGTTAATTCTTAAAAAAATAGATAAAATAAACAATAAATTAAATAATGGAAGTGGAAAATATTAAAGCAATGCTTGCTCACAAATACGATGAGGACAAAGCAGATTATCCAGCATTCATTCAACCAAAACTAGATGGCGTACGCTGTTTATTTACTGCCAAAGGCGCGTTCTCTCGTGCTAATAATCAGTTTATGAATGTAGATCACATAACTAAAGATTTAAAGCCTGTATTCGACAGATACCCTACTTTAATTCTTGATGGCGAACTATATAATCACGGTCTAAAAGATGACTTTGAAAAGATTATATCTCTCGTAAAAAAGAAAAAACCAACAGATGCTGACAAAGCAGAAGCTGCAGAACTAGTACAATATCATATATATGATGTAGCTAGTTTTCCTCATGCTAATTATACTTGGCGTATGAATTTTATAAATACTCTTAATCATTCAGCTATGTTTAGAACTAGCAATTGCTTATGTATAAGTGATACTCAAGTTGTATTAGACTTTGATGAAGCTCTTAAAATGCATAAGAAAAACCTTAAACTAGGTTACGAAGGCAGTATATACAGATCTATGGAAGGTAAATACAAAGGTACAAGATCATGGGATCTTATGAAGTT
>VMHT01093190.1_pt1 | contig 59289 bp, 47 predicted proteins | sample 4693611 | NCBI WGS metagenome assembly VMHT01 (sample SAMN12280063, study PRJNA550983) | marine metagenome | isolation source: seawater sampled from same location over 5 years 0.02-0.2 micron viral filtrate | place: USA: collected off the coast of southern California halfway between the port... ... | reverse complement strand
TCTTGTTCAAGGACAGGTGCATGTAGTCTAACCCAGTCTCCTCCGTTGCCTAGGCCCATGATTGAATGTTTGGAATCCTTGCCCACTAGTGAGTTGGCAGCTTCGAAAATCTGTAGGGCATCTTGGTGATTGTTTACTGATGAGCAGAACTTAACAATATCTCCGAGGGAGGCGTTTTCTTCTATCATGGTTATGATTTCCTCTGCTTTGGGAGTAGATTTTGTTTCATGAATCGATGCGATAATTTTGCAGTTAGAATCGTTTGCTAATTTCATTAGTTTATCCCTGGATTTCTTTTCTATTGACAATTCAAGATCAACAAAGGTGACATCTGAATTGATTGCTTTTTCTAAAATTTCAAGGCGTTGTTCTTCGTTACCTGCAAAGAAACCTCCTTCCCTTACTGCTCTAACAGTGAACACTACAGGTACTGGTATTCCTTCCTTTAGTGTTGAAATTGATTGTTCTACGTCGATTTTAGAAAAATCTTTGACACCCCATTCCTCTACAGGAGGAATCTTAGTATACTCTTCTCCATCGTTGTTTACCATTGTAACAGGTTCTGGCTTGTTTAAGTATAGTCTGTCAAATCTAACTTCTACATAATCAGCCCCAGCGATATTTGCTCTTGTTGCTTCATCAATCATCTCTTCGACTGTGATTGCTTCCAATGAAACACATACTTTTGGTTCTGCCATGGGTTGCCCAATTTGGATATGTTATTAATGCTCACGGCTATAGTTGACGTTTAATTTATTGAAGAATGAACGATTGAACCAGTAATTTGGCATGATAATTACGAGTTAAATTGTGTTAAATTCCACTACCTTAAAGTACCCCCTTCTCCGATAGACAAAGGTAGGGGTTTAGACTGACAAGTTTCGAGTTACAGCGGGCAAGTTTAACAGTCTTTTAGAGATAGTTTTTTACCTTAAATTCGAACAAAAATGTCGTTTCAATCCTAAACCCGAGGTGATATGTAATGAGTGATGATTATGGTGCATCTAGCATCCAAGTTTTAGAAGGTCTAGAAGCAGTTAGAAAAAGACCAGGAATGTACATCGGAGATCCACACGACGGTTCTGCTCTACATCATTGTATTTGGGAAGTAGTTGACAATTCTGTTGATGAACATTTGGCCGGATATAATAACAAGATAGAAGTTGATGTGAATCCTGGAGGCACCCTTTCTGTACGTGATTTTGGCCGAGGAATTCCTGTGGGTATGCACGAGGAATATCAAATATCTGCTGCAGAAGTAATCATGACAAAGTTACACGCCGGCGGTAAGTTTGATAATAGTTCATACAAGGTCTCTGGAGGGTTACACGGAGTAGGAGTATCGGCAGTGAATGCAGTATCAGAGTGGATGAAAGTAACCATTCACAGAGGTGGGAAAATCCATGAGCAGATGTATGAAAAAGGAGTCCCAGTATCACCATTAAGCGTTGTCGGTGAATGTGATGATACCGGTACGCAGATAACATTCAAACCAGATCTATCGATTTTCACTAATGTTGTAGAATTTGAATTCGAACAAATAGATACCAGGCTAAAGGAAACGGCTTTTCTTAATGCAGGTTTAGAAATAGTAATCACTGACAATCGAGGAGAAGAGCCACATATTAGTAATCACCTCTACGAAGGAGGTATCAGTGAGTTCGTTTCACAAATTAATAGCCATAGACAAGTCTTGCACAAAGATGTCATCTTGATCACAGGTGAAAGAGAAATCGAAGTTGGGACAGTCACAATCGATTTAGCACTACAATGGTCTGATGCTTTCAGCGAATCCATCCTTTGTTATACTAACATAATAAGAAATAAAGATGGTGGTACGCATCTTTCGGGATTAAGGGGCGCCTTAACCAAGAGTGTAAATTCTTACGCCAAGAAAAAGAATCTGCTGAAAGGGGATTCATTATCCGGCGAAGATGTAAGAGAGGGCTTAGCATCAATTGTAAGTGTAAAGCACCCAGACCCCTCATTTTCCTCTCAAACCAAGGATAAACTCGTCAGCAGTGAAGTCTCGAGTATAGTCGAGACCGTAGTATATGAAAAGTTAGGCGAATATTTTGAGGAAAACCCATCTATGGCTAAGTTAATCGTCGACAAAGCAGTACTTGCATCCAAGGCTAGAGAAGCAGCTAGGAAAGCAAAAGATTTGACCCGGAGAAAAGGAGTACTAGAAGGCGGAGGTTTGCCAGGCAAACTAGCCGATTGCCAATCTAGAGATCCCAACGAGTGTGAAATCTACTTGGTAGAGGGTGATTCTGCTGGAGGTTCTGCTAAGACCGGTAGAGACCGTAGAATACAAGCAATTTTGCCATTGCGTGGAAAAATACTGAATGTTGAGCGTCAAAGAAGGAATGTTGCCAAGGTATTCCAAAATAATGAGATTCAAACAATAATCAGAGCCTTCGGAGCAGGTGTAGGAAATGATGAAGATGATGAGAGTTCATTTAATCCGGAAAAACTCCGATATCGAAAAATCATCATCATGACAGACGCTGATGTTGATGGTGCCCACATTAGAACTCTGATGTTGACATTCCTTTGGCGTTTCATGAAACGAGCAATTGTTGAAGGATATGTCTACATAGCCCAACCTCCATTATATCAGATTAGTAAAGGGAGAAACAGTAAATACGCGTTTACAGATGAAGAGAGAGATAAGATCATTGAAGAGATGAAGGTTGATAATCCTAATGCCAAAATTGGAATCCAGAGATACAAAGGTCTCGGTGAGATGAATCCAGATCAACTATGGAATACAACAATGAATCCAGAAACAAGAACCATGCTAAAAGTAACAGTAGCAGATGCAGAAGACTCGGACAGAATGTTTGAGATTTTAATGGGTGAAGATGTACCCGATAGAAGGCATTTTATTGAAAAACACGCCAAGGAGGTGACTAACCTTGACATCTGAGGAAGAACAAAACATCGAAGAAGACGGACAAGCTATAGTTCAGGGTAATATGCTAAACCAACCTCTAAATGAGGAACTCAAAACATCCTACATCAATTACGCTATGTCAGTTATCATAGGAAGGGCTCTACCTGATGCAAGAGACGGGCTAAAACCGGTACATAGAAGAGTTCTGTATGGTATGCACGAAGGGGGACATACCTCCGACAAAAAATTCAGCAAGTCTGCACGTTCGGTTGGTGAAGTCATGGGTAAATATCATCCACATGGTGACCAATCGATATATGATACAATGGTTAGAATGGCCCAAGATTTCTCGTTAAGGTATCCGCTGGTGGATGGCCAAGGAAACTTTGGTTCAATAGATGGCGACCCTCCTGCAGCAATGCGTTACACAGAAAGTCGATTGGATAAGATCTCTAAACATATGCTTGAAGATATTGACAAAAACACAGTAGATTTTCAAGCAAATTTCGATGATTCGGAACAAGAACCAACAGTTTTACCATCACGATTGCCCAATTTAATTCTGAATGGTAGTGATGGTATTGCTGTGGGTATGGCTACTAGAATCCCCCCACACAATTTAACAGAGGTTGCGGGAGCTGTAAACTTGCACGTTAATACAATTCTAGAAGAAGGCACTGAATCTGATGAGATGCCAAGTATTTCTATAGAAAATTACATGGAACATGTAAAAGGTCCAGATTTTCCTACAGGTGCAGGTATTCACGGTGTTGATGGAATATACGATATGTATTCTGGCGGTAAAGGCAGATTCCATGTCAGGTCAAAGTGTGACGTGTTAGATGATTCAGATGGTAAGAGAATAATTATTCATGAAATCCCATATCAAGTGAAAAAGGCAGATATGTTAGTCCAAATCGCAGAATTAGTTACTAGAGGAACAGTGGTTGGAATTAGAGACATCAGAGATGAATCATCCAAGGAAGGGATAAGGGTAGTAATTGAAGTAAAGAACAATGCTGATCCAAATGCTGTTTTGAATCAGCTTTACAAATCGAGTAGATTACAAGAATCATATTCGGCAAATATGATGGGAATTTTAGACGGTAGACCAGTGCTTTTGACACTCCCAGTGATGCTTCATACCTATGTCAAGCACAGAGAATTAGTAATAGAGCGAAGAGCCAAATTTGAACTTGATAAAGCGGAAGCTAGGGCGCATATTCTAGAAGGTCTGGTAAAAGCTCAAGACAGGATTGATGATGTTATTGAGGTTGGAAAAGGCAGTGCATCCAGAGAACAGTTTGAGAATGTTCTGAAGGGCGATGAGAATTTCCCAAACATTGCCACATTTGATTTCACTGAACCCCAGGCCAAAGCAATTGCAGAACGCCGGCTATACCAATTAAGTAGGCTGGATGTTGAAAAAGTCCAAAATGAGTATGCGGAACTACAGAATAAAATCGCAGATTTACAAGACATTATTTCATCAAGAATTAGAAGACTAACAATATTGTTAGATGAATTAAACGATATGGTTGAGAAGCACGGAGATGAGAGAAGATCATATATTGATCCTATGCCATTATCTATGGATAGAGAGGATCTTATTGAAGAACGTGCTATTGCAATTACGTTAAGCGAAGATAATTACATCAGACATCTGCCAGTTGAAGCATTTAGAGTGCAGAACCGTGGTGGTAAAGGATTGAAAGGTGTCACAACTAAAGAGGAAGATACGCCCCAGCTGATTATTACGTGCTTTAGTAAGGATCGGTTACTAATATTCACAGATCAAGGTAGAGTATACGGGTTGAAAGCTTGGGAAACACCACTTGGTAGCAGGCTTTCCCGAGGCGGACACATACGAAACTTACTGGAAAGCTTGAGAGAGGATGAGAACATAGTTTCAATCCTACCTTTGAGTAGAGACCTACTAGAAAATCCAGCAGGGCATTATCTTCTGTTCGCAACTAAAAAAGGTTTGATAAAGAAAACCAAACTTGAGGAGTATGTTCGAATAAATCGCAATGGGAAGTATGCTTTGAGATTCAAACTCGATGGAGATTCCTTGGTTAATGTACGCTCAGGAACTGATGAGGCAGATATTGTAATGATTTCCAGTACCGGATTTGCGAGCAGATTTGCTTGTTCAAATATCAGAGCCTCTGGAAGAGTTTCAGGAGGAGTTTACGGCATCAAAACTGGCGACAGAAAGGGTGCAGATGGCGGCCACGTAATTGCTATGATTGCCACAAGTAATCCCGAAACAAATATCCTAACCGTCACAAAGAATGGAATGGCTAAGAGAAGTAGACTGGGTACTGCTGACCGCTTACCAGTTTTGAATGAGGACGGTTCTCATAAATTGCATAAAGAGACCAATGAGCCAATGTTCAAGACTGATGGTTATCGAAAAACAAGGCCAGGTGCAAAGGGTGCTTTCACGATGAATATTGATTCTGACGATGAAATTATTTCGGCGAAACATATACCCGACCTTGGAGATAATTTGTTTATTCTAACAAAGAAAGGTATGATGATAAGAATTGTTACTGGTCAAACTAAAGATACTAAGACTAAGAAATCAAAGGGTACAAGAATCATGGAATTGAGAAATAATTCAAGGGATGGTTATGTGGATGAAATTATTTTCACTGCTAGATTACCTGCAGAATTACTAGAAGATGACCAATTCGAAACCATGGATGCCGATGGGGATGGTGTCATCACTAGAGAGGAATTTGAAGCCGCTCAACAATCCAATTCACTCGAAGAAGAGTGATTTGATATCGACGGATTCAAATCGAATAACGAGTGTGCGTGAAACAACCGAAGCGTTGAGCGTGTTATTATGGATACAAGTAAACTGATTTACGACTGGAATGTGATAGACTACGAAATTAATCGTAATCCTGCTAATCATCCTCATGGTGTTTGGTTTGACGATGAAACTCTGAGAGATGGTTTACAGAGTCCAAGTGCTCGGAATCCAACAATCGAAGAGAAAACAGAATTGTTGACTTACATGGAGAAACTTGGCATTCAAAAAGTCGACTTAGGATTGCCAGGTGCGGGACCATTTCATCGGGAACATATCAACGCAATGCTCTCTCATATAACTGAAAATGATTTCCAAATAAGACCAGGTGCTGCAGTTAGAACCCTAATGCAAGACATTGAACCACTAGTTGAAATGCAGCAAAATCACGGTATACCGATACAAGCCTCAGCCTTCCTCGGCACAAGTCCAATCCGCCAATATACGGAAGGATGGACAATGGAAAAACTCATCTCGACCATGGAAAAAGCTGTTTCATACGCAGTTGAAAATGACGTTCCTGTAATGTTTGTTACTGAAGATACTACTAGATCTAAACCCGATGATGTGAAATCAATTTATCAGAGAGCGATGGAATTAGGCGTAAGAAGGCTATGCGTCTGTGATACATGTGGACACGTAACGCCAAATGGAGTCAAAAAATTGCTTAATTTCATTGATGAAGAAGTAATCAAAGATGGTGGATATAACAGAAACGAAATTGAAGTTAATTGGCATGGTCACCAAGATCGTGGTCTTGGCGTCGCCAATAATATCGCAGCGGTTGAAGCAGGCGCAGATGTAATTCATGGGACGGCGCTTGGTGTTGGGGAAAGAGCTGGTAATGCACCACTTGACCAAACCTTGGTTAATCTAAAATTGATGGGCGTCATCGATAACGACCTTACTTTACTTGATGAATACATGAGGACCGCAAATAAATACATCGAAGTTCCTTTGCCAAGAAATTATCCGGTATTTGGTGAAGACGCTTTCGAAACAGGTACAGGAGTCCACGCTTCTGCGGTAATTAAGGCAATGAGGAAAGGTGACGACTGGTTAGCAGATAGAGTCTACTCTGGGGTACCAGCAGGTGACTTTGGGTTGAAACAAGTAATTAGAATTGGCCACATGGCAGGACGTTCAAACATAATATGGTGGCTAGAACAAAATGGCTATCAGGTGACTGATGAATTAGTATCTCACTTATTCGAAGTTGCCAAATCGCAAAGGAGAAACATGCTTGATAGTGAAGTTCAAACAGCAGTTCAACAGTTTTTGAACCAATAATTATTCAAATTCCTGATATGTATCGAGATTCTTCTGATTGGAGACTGCGTTTACCCACTCACTATCGACGCTACCACCACTCCATTCGCCTTCCAGAGCTACCTCACTGACATCTATTTCTTCTCGCCATGAAGGCTTCTCATCCGAACCACAAACTATGAATTTGCCTGAAGAATCAATCTGTTCCTCGAGTAGTGATATGTGTTTGGAAACCGGTAAGAAATGACCAACAGGCATTCCAGATGCCGTGAACGGATTGGTTGCAGCACCAATTAACAGCCCATCCTCGGGGGCTACTATGTCAACTGTTAGTCCGGGTGTCGCTGGGTCTGAAATAGTAGCAATAACTTCGCCTTCTCTCATGACTGAGCCAGCTGTTACAAACATATCCAGTAACCCACCTTCACCAGATCTAAGCCATCTCGAACCACTAGCTAACATCCTAAATCGAGGTCTATTAGGAGTCCCTGGTATCATCCTAAGCGACCTAAGTACATTCAAGACACCGTGAATAGCGACTTTTACAGTTGCATTATCGATTAGATTCGCACCGCCTCCTTCATAGGTTATAGCAGGGATGTCATGAGCATTTGCCGCTTTTCTCAATGAGCCACGAGGCGCTTTTGAGTCAAGTAGGATTTCAATGCCAAATGCCTTAGCCAATATGTTTGACCCTGCGTGGGCTAAATCAACTCTTAATTGTGGCATATTCGATCTTCCCTTTGCTGCGCTGTGAAGGTCAATGATGGCATCACTGTCTTTGAGTAAGTACTTCCATACTTGTGCGGCAACTCTTCTTGTAGTCGAGCCCTTGAAATCCCCTGGGAAATTTCTATTGAGGTCTCTTCCATCAGGAAAATATCTAGATTTAGACCTATAACCAGGCAAGTTAACAACCGGTACAATTCGAATAGTTCCAGCGAGTTGATTCGGATCAAGATTTTTACCTATATCCGTAAAGGCATTCGAAAGTAAGTGGGTGCAAGCCGATGCCCCAGTCAATTCGTCACCATGAATACCTCCCAAAATAGTGATGGTAGGGCCGGGTCTTATACCATGCAAAACCGTAACAGGAATAGGCCATGGGTCTCCTAAATCAACTTCAAGCAGAGGGAGTGAGATTGTTCTTATAGTGCCGGGTTTAATCGTCTTTCTAAACAGTTTGACGTTGCCCCAATCTGCCCCTCTATCCCACTCTGGGCGGTCTTCAGTTTGATGAGCAGCGAGAGCCTCCTGAATGGCAATCTTTCGTCGCTTCGGTAGTTCATGGGCTAGACGAACCTTCGTCTTTTTGACTTTCTTGCGCCCCGCCATGATTTAGCGGAATAGTTCCTTATCAATGAATGATGCGATTGTTAGAAAATTGAACGCAAGTAACAAAGACATTCTGCAGATAGGAATTTTATGGGACATAAATGCGTGCAACTAGAATATGCTCCAAATTCGATTTGTTTTGGATGCGGCCCCGCTAATGAAAACGGGTTAAGGATAGAAAGTTACAGAACCGATAACGGTTTGGTTATGGAATATTTACCAAATGATTCACATCAAGCCTTTCCTGGAATGATAAATGGAGGGATAATTGGAACTCTGTTAGATTGTCATGGTAACTGGACTGCTGCAGTTGGTCTAATGGATAAAAATAATCTATCCGAGCCACCATGTACAGTAACTGCTACATATTCTGTTACATTAAGACGCCCAACTCCACTCGGAGAGAAATTAATCATTACCAGTCAAATTACAGAAATCGATGGTAATAAGGTGAAAGTCGAACTATTGCTTGAAGCAAATGGCAAAATTTGCGCTAATGGCAAAGGAATTTTTGTTGCGGTTAAGGAAGGCCATCCTGCATACCATAGGTGGAATTAATTAAATGGTCAAACCAAATGAATCTCAGAGTATTCTACTCGAAGATCTTAGATTTCTAGTAATTGAAATGATGAGTGACATGGATATCTGGCAGGATTTTGATTTGTTACCTCTGCAGAGAATAAGACTTGGGATACTACGGAAAAATGCGACACAGAGACATGGAGTGACTAGGTGGAATAGAGGCGTAACATCTGATAATGTAAGTATTGATAATGTGGAAACAATTGAATTACATCCAGAGTTATTGATCCCTAAATGGAGGGCATATGCTGCATTTGTTTTGCATCACGAGTTCATCCATGCGTTGGGTTTTAGGAATCATGATTTATTGTTCAGAAAACTAGAACATTCATGGCCAGGTAAAAACGCAGGGGATCTAGGTTCGAAGTTCACCGAATATTTACGTAAGAAATCAGCAAAATGGGTTTGGGTTTGTAGTAATTGTAATCTACAATTCCCACGCAAAAAACCCAGCAGTGGCAGATATAAGTGCAGAAAGTGTTCGACGACTTTGGTTGACATCAAAGTTTAACATTGTTTCATTTTTTAGATTTACTCTTTGCTTTCTTCTCAGCAGTTTTGATTGCTTCATCAGCATCCATTTCTGCTTCTTCTGCAGCTTTTGTAATCATCGCTTTTTCATCTTCTGAGATTTCACCATCTTTAGCGGCAGATTTCATTGCTGCTTCAACATTCATTATTGCCGCCTCTTCATCAGAAATTCCTAGGGCAGATTGGAAGGATTTTAGTTCATTTAATTCTTCTTCCGTGATGACACCATCTTCCCAAGCAGAGTCATAAGCACCTAATAGAAAGTCACGATAAGCGCTTGGATTTAACAAGACATCTCTAATCAAACCATGGTTAGGGCTTGAATCCATCGAATCAGACATCTCTAGAATTGCAATTGATCGCCTTACTTCCTTGACCGCCATATCTTTCAGTCCATGGCCGGCCCAAACTGCACCAGCAGCGACAACAGCTGCTGCAAACCATCTCATAATATTTTGATCAACTAAATCACCGGGTTCAATCAAATGAAAAATTCCTAAAACTGCCATTGCAGCTCCACACATTACTTCGACCCAATCGTTTAGGTCAGGCTCGTCATCAAAGATTGCAAGTCTTTCCTCGACCATGGAATCAATGTCGTCGCTCATGATGCAATGCAGAAATCGAAAGGTCTTATTGATGTCGGAGTGAAATAATCGTGCGTTGTCCTTTTGGACTATTGACACTACACCGGTTACATGGCAGGCAAATCAATGTCAGTAAATGATTTGAATTTGCCTAGCAAAGCACGACAATTTTTCGTTAATGAATGGGGTATAGAGCGCCTACATCCACCTCAAACAGAATCCATGGAGCCAATTTTTTCTGGGAAGAATGCGCTTATCGCAATTCCGACGGCAAGCGGAAAATCGTTGATTGCTTATATCGCTATTCTGCGACGGTTATTACTTGAGGACATAGGTTCTAGAGCAATTTATATCGTGCCACTAAAAGCACTTGCTACAGAGAAATTTGAAGAATTATCACAATTGGGTAAAGCTCTAAACTTAACAATTGGACTAGGTATTGGAGACTCTACATCTGAGGCTAAGAAAATAAATGAGTGTGACATATTAATATGCACTTCAGAAAAATTGGATTCGATAATGAGAAATCGTTCTGAAGTAATATCAAATGTTTCAATTATTGTTGCTGATGAATTTCACTTACTAAACGACATTTCAAGAGGTCCAACACTTGAAATAAACTTATCAAAATTAAGATATTTAAAGCCAAATGCCCAGATTATTGCTTTATCTGCAACTGTTGGAAATTGTCAAGATTTGGCTAATTGGCTGGATGCCGATTTAGTTGTGTCAGATTGGCGTCCTGTTGCTTTAGAGTATAGTACTTTTCACGACCTACATCTCGAACCAAGATTAGTTCAATCTTCTGCTTTGTCTTCCGAACCAGGTGAATTAAAGCCGCCTAGAGATTTGACAGGTCCAAAGTCTCATCCTACATGGGTTGCACTAGATGATTCAATTGAGAATGATGGACAATTACTGATATTTGTTGGGACAAGAAAAAGTGCCGAATCTGAAGCATTAAAATTAGCCAAAAGGGTAGTTAAGAAGCTAAGTAAAACGAATCCAGAAAAATTACGCGAATTAAATTCTGTAGCGATTTCTATAGAGGGAAATAGGCAATCAGCAATGGCTGATAAATTAGTTGAATGCTTGAAAGGCGGTACAGCATTTCACCATGCAGGGTTAACTCACAGCCAAAGGAAGATAATCGAAAAGGCATTTAAAGACGGCATTATCTATTGCTTAACAGCAACTCCTACACTGGCGGCTGGGGTAAATTTGCCTGCGCGAAGGGTCCTAATTCGAGATATTAAACGGTGGGATGATGGTATGAGCCGCCCATTGCCTGTAATGGAAATAAGACAAATGCTTGGTAGAGCAGGTAGGCCAAAGTATGATGATTTCGGAGAAGCCTGGATACTTTGCAAAGGCACAGATGGCTGGGAAGTGGCAGATTTAGTTAGCGAGAAATACTTCTTTGGAGATGTAGAACCGATAATCTCTAAACTCTCTGGGGAGCCAGCACTTAGGACCCATATATTGTCAATAATATCTACAGGGGGGATAAATCATCGAGGAGAGATTGGGGATTTTCTTCAATCAACCTTTTTAGGTCATTCGACCCCAAAACACATTTTGCATGAAAAAATCGATCAAACCCTTAATTGGTTAATCGATGAGCGCTTCATACGTAAAATGGGTATTGATGAAGACTATACTGCAAAACGAGCAGATTCCAAAATTGATGACTCAGATGACTGGGATGACAACATCCCCCTTTGGGCCACTACTGCTCAGAATGTTCCAGGGGTAGAGATTTTAGAAAATAATCAAAATGAGAAGAAAATCAGAAAATCAGCCTATACAAAACCTACGTTTGGTTTTTCAGTTGCGACAAAACTCGGTAATACGGGTGCTTGGCAACATGAAAATAATTCAAATCCAGAAGGTATGAGATATGAATCAACAACAATGGGGGAGCGAATTACCCAACTCTACTTAGATCCACTATCAGCTTCCTTAATCAGGACCGGTCTGCGCAGGGCTGTTAGAAGAATTGTCAGGGAGATTGGGCCAGTAACTAACTTTGGATTTCTCCATCTTGCAACCTCAACCCCCGATTTTACTTCTCTTTGGGCTAAAAACTCGGAGATGGATATAAATTCAAATTTATGGATAAAAACAAATTCGGTGGAAAAGGAATTACTATCAGATGCTAGTTATGATGAAATGCTACTTGGTAATGTTAAGTCTGCTTGGATGATTGAAATGTGGACTAATGAAGATAACATCCGTTCTATAGAGAAAGAACTCGATGTTAATCCAGGTGATATACACTATCGAGTTGACATAATGGAATGGCTAATTCATGCTTCAAGGGAAATAATTCTAACAGACGATGTATTTTCTGAGGAACATATGAAAGACATAGCAGAGATTGTAAAAATGCTTGATATCTTAAGATTAAGAGTGAGGCATGGCTGTAAGCAAGACCTATTATCATTGGTAAATATTCCAAATGTTGGCAGAATGCGGGCAAGGGAGTTGTCTAGCAAGGGAATAAGGAATCCTACAGATGTGGCAAATATGTCCCAAAAGGAAAAATCTGAGATTCTTAGAATGAGAGGTTGGGGCCCACAGTTGTTGGATAAAATAATGCTTGAAGTAAGTAAAGTCCTTAGTAAGTCAGGGAAATCAAATATCAAACAAAGGCAGGATGACATACCACTCGAGAGTGAAAATGAAACGGATTATTGAAAAACTAATTCACTTAGCCGGTGTCATGGAGATGCCACCATTCCCTTGCTTTATGGTTGATATCTCAACCAGACAGGATGACTTGATAGGTGATTTCCTAACGGAAAGGCCCAGTCAAAATTGGTTAATGTTAGCTGATTATGCAGCACTAACAGATCACCAATTGTGGACTGCTTGGCTATTTTCCCAGCGAGCATTTGCAAAAGGTAAGGCGCTTGCTCGCTCGATAGATGCAGAATTTTTGCGTTATATCGCTGGTACTCATCACGTATCAGAAGCGTTCAAAAAAGTAGGAATACAGAAATCTCATGACAAGGCATGGATTGTCTATTTACCAGATTATGAAGAAAACGATGGTGAGTTATACCCGCTTATTGATTTAGTCCAATCCAAGGAAATATCTGTTAAAATCGCAGAAAAGTTAGGAATCCAACCAATTGAAAGTCGACCAGAAATAACTCTGGATGGATTAAATAAACTCGGCATAGCAATTACAAAATTAGATGATATAACAGATGACCTCATTATTGGTTTTGTCATTTCATCGGACTTGAATTCATAGTCAATGGTAAGAAGCATTCAAACACCACCAATAACTGGGACAGTCATGGTGATTGCTAAATCTCCCGATTCGAATGTCCAAGATGCGAGTAGTCAATATCTAAATGTTGACAAAATTAACAAAAGTTTGGATAATGTAGCCAAAAACGGAGCGACATATGCAGAAGTGAGATTGGTTGCTTACACAGATTACTCAGTGTCTATGAGGGATGGAAAACTCGAGAGAGCTATCCCTGGTCAAGAAATTGGGGCAACGATAAGAGTACTCGCCGACGGGGCTTGGGGTGTCCATTCCACCACAGATATTGCTTCACTTGAACAACAAATGGATCCAACTCTAAAGTTAGCAAGGTCAGTTGCAGCAAGACGTTCTGCCAAAGATAAACCAATCCGTTTAGCTGAAGTTCCAATAATAGAAGACACAATTCACTGGAAGCCTAAGAAAGATGTAAGAAATACGGAATTAAACGAAAGACTAGAGCATATGAAATTATTCAATTCTTCTGCTTCAGGCCATGACAATATCGTTTCAGTCAATTGTGGCTGGCATGATGAGCATATTCACACTGAGTTCCTAAGTACTGAGGGTATGAATCGTACGTGGAGTTTCCAAAGATCGTTGATTAATGGTATGGTCACGGCAAGGGATGGATCAGAAGTAGTTTCATACCGTACAAGATTTGGTGGAGAGGGAGGATTGGAGTTAATCGAATCGTGTGATATCAACCAACTTGGAGATAATGCAAAAGTTTCAGCATTGCGACTACTAAAAGCAACCAGAGCACCATCTGGAAAGATGCCGTTAATTGCTGATAGAGACTTAACAGGAGTCTACATCCATGAAGCATTGGGTCATCCTTGTGAGGCAGACTTAGTCGCAGCGGGTGATTCGTGTCTTGATGGAAAACTCGGACAGAAGATTGGAAGTGACATAGTCACAGTAATTGATGACCCGACTATTCGAGGAGGCTATGGCGCTCATCCTATAGACGACGAAGGGCTCGATACAACCGAGAAATGTTTAATTAAAAACGGTGTATTGACTGAATATCTAAACCATAGAGAAACCGCTGAACATTTTGGCATAAAACCAAATGCAGGGGCTAGAGCACAAGATGGATTACATCATCCATTGGTTAGAATGTCAAATACTCTAATCCACGGTGGTACTCACGCAGATTTAGACGAACTCGTTGAGGATATTGATTATGGAGTTTATGCTTGTGGGTCAAGAGGCGGACAAGTTGACACAGGAAGGGGATCGTTTCAGTTTGCTGCTCAAGAAGCTTGGTTAATCGAGAATGGCGAAATAACTGCTCCGCTGAAAGACGTAAGTGTAAGTGGCCTGACTCTCCAAATCCTCAAAGATGTTGATGGACTTACAAAAGATTCTAGACTTGCAGCGCCTGGATTTTGTGGTAAAGGACAAACAGTTCCGGTTGGAGATGGTGGCCCAATAATGAGAATTAGTGAAGCGTTGGTGGGATGAATTTGCTACCAAATGACGCTTTAGATCGGCTCCAGTCTGGCTGCAAATCAATTGGTGAAAGATGCCAATCTCTAGGAGTCTCTAGTTGGGAGATTGTCGCTAGTCAATCATACGGCCATCAAATAGATATCGAAGGCGGGAAAATTTCTCTAGCAGCAGGCGGGGGTGAAGGCGGTTACGGAATAAGAGTAATTGAAGACGGCAAGTTTGGTTTCGCATACCTTGTGGACGTAAAATCAGCTGATAAAGCAATTAGCAGTGCGTTATCTATTGCCAGAATGTCTCCTTCAATTGACGGTTTTGTTTTACCATCAGAGCAAGAAGCAAATCAGGTTAGTGGCCTTTATGACAAATCTATAGTTGAAATGGATTCAGAAAGTCTACTTACACAGGCTGATATGGTTATTTCAGAAGTTGCATCATTAGATAATCGAGCTGTTGTTACTGGAGGTGGGATTGGAGTTAGCGCCAGTGCCAGTGCAATATTGACGAGTGAAGGAATAGAGTCTGCAGGATTGACAACTTCTCATGGGCTTGGTGTACAAGTTTCTATAGAGGAAAACGGACAATTAACTAGTTCATGGCAAAGTAATTCCTCACGTAGCAAATTGCCTGAAATACCAAGTTGTGTTGCTAGAGCAGTTGAATGGGCTAAACTAACAAGGAACCCAATAAAGGTAGATTCAATCCAAGATGAATCGCCAGTATTGATGACCAGTGAGGGTTTTTCACCGTTATTTTCGGTTGTAGTACCAAACGCTGTTAAGGGTGAAAAATTAGCTAGGAGTGAATCCTTTTGGTCTGGGAAAATGAATCAAACAGTAATATCTCCAGATCTTAATTTGATTGATGATGCTACTTTGGATGGTTGCCGGTCTTCTGGTTCAAGAGATGATGAAGGCGTACCAAGTAGGAAAAATGTGCTGATAGAATCTGGTAAGTTACTTGGTTCTCTATGGTCTACTAGGGATGCTGCACAACAGATTGCGGAGGGTAGAATTATTGATGCAACAACTACAGGTTCAGCCATACGTTCTGGGCATCAATCACCTCCTGTGTCTGGATGCAGTAATTTATTCCTGACAACAAATAATAAAACTCAACAATTTGATGCTATGGTAGAATCAATGGTTGATGGTTACATAGTAAATAGCGTGATGGGTGCTCATACTGCTAATCCAACAAGCGGTGATTTTTCTGTAACAACAAGCTCAATCCTTAGGGTTGAAAACGGTGAAATAATCGGGTCGGTAAAACAAGCTGGATTATCCGGAAACATGGCAAAAGCACTCTCGGAAAAGGTAATTCTTGGCGATGACGTAAGGCCGCAAGGGTCATATTCTTCAGGTACAATGTACGTTCCAAGTGTGTTGCTAAATCAAGGCTTACGAGTAAATCCAGCATAATCTTTGATAGTATAATTTATTTCCTTTCGGCTTCGGTGAGGAGTTACAGGAGGAATAGGGAGTGTATTGTCTTAACCAAACCGCACAAGGGCCCGCATGTTTTCCAATAATAGGAAAACCAAGAACAAACACAGTATGTAGAGGTGTTTTATTTGTCAGATGACAAATATGAATCTCACATTAAAGCAGTTTTATCAGAATGCCCTGAAGCAGATACTGATGAAATAAGGGCTGCTTTCGTGAAGTATGAGGAAGAATTTTACATACCTCCACAGGATGCATTGAGGTCAATAATCAGGCGATTTCAAGGAGATAAAGCTCCAGCAAACTCAAGTAAATCTAGTAATCAAACTACTCGACAAACAAAGAAGGTGAGTTCCTTATCTGAACTATCTGGAACCGACAGAGACATCGAGGTTGAAGTTGAGGTAATATCACACAATCTCAGGGAACAAACAATCAGAGGTGAACAAAAGCAGATTGCTTTTGGATTAATTGAAGATAATCCATGGGAAGAAGGTGGTACTAGATTTAGATGGGAGTACAAGGATTGGGGTCCTAATACAAATATTACACCCGGATCTGTCATCAGAATAGAGGGTGCATCGGTAAATGAGTATCAAGGTAAAATGTCGCTAAACATAAACCAAGGAGCAAGAATTGCTGTATTACGAGAAGGTACCAGGCCAGTGCATCAACCCGGAGAGCCTATTGACATTGATAGTATACCAAATGATGGATATATCTGCGTAGTTGGAAGAGTACTATCTTCTAGGCCAGACCAAATACATAGGAAAGACGGTTCTGGTTCTATAGACGTATTTAGGGGCCGGATTGCTGACGAAACAGGAACTATTGGTTTCTTGTCTTGGGAGCCATTTAGCCATGAAGTTGGTAGCCTGATCAAGATTGATGGTGCTCAGGTAAGGACCTTCCGCGATACTCCTGAACTCAATTTCGGCAGGACTACCAAGATAGAATCTTTTCACGATGCGAATTTTGCTAACATCGAGAAATTAAATTCTCACAACATGAAAACAATATCACAATTGACCGACGGTTCAAGAGATGTAGAAGCAATAGTACAGATTACCGAATGGCAGAAGAGAAGTTTCACTAAAGATGGTGAAGAAAGATTTCTTTGGTCTGGGCAGATTGCAGACCCAACTGGTAGATGCAGAATGAGTGCATGGGAAGAATTACCTATTACTGATAAAGACCTCCCAATAACCGTGAAACTAACCGGGGTAAGAGTCAGAGCTTGGCAGGGTATACCAGACATAACCGTTGACAAAGGCGAACAGATTGAAATTTTAGAGTCTCCGCCATGGGATAAAGACCTAGACCTTCAAGATCATGTGGTAGAAGTTGAACTTTCAGAATTAGTTAATTCATCTAGCAGAGTGGGAATTTCAACCTCGGGAACAGTTGTCAGCGTTCGAGAGGATTCTGGAATAATAATGCGTTGTTCAGAATGTAGAAGAGTGCTCAGGGATGGAGAATGTAGCATACATGGCAAGGTAGAATCACAACAAGACGTTAGACTTCGCTTAGTGGTTGATAATGGCCAAGTGACGGCATCTCTCTTAATCAACAAAGATGCTGCTCTTGAATTAATCAATACCACTGAAGAAAAGATGGCTTCAGACATAGATTCAGAGGGAAAGATGGAATTTGTTCAATCTTTGAGAGATTTCCTCCTTGGTAGAACACTAGAAGTAAAAGGTCGAACAATAGTTGATGATCAAGGTGCCATGATTTTGGCTGACTATGCTGAGTTGAAGCCCGATGATGGTGCTATGCTTGCGACAGAAGTTAGAGCGCAATGGGGGGTTAACTGATGCAACCAATGAGGTCAGTAAAGCGCCAATCTGCACTACACATGTTTGCATCAGAATATGGTGAATCAACATTGTCTGAGAAAGGTTCTGGGGAATTTGACCCATCATTTGTAATAACAAAACTTGGTTCTAGGGTGAACCGAGTAATTGTTGCCGGTTTGTTGGAGAGAATTGAAGGTAGAGATGTTGCGAATGGCTCCGTCATTTATCAAGGACAATTAAGGGACCCATCAGGAATAAATTATTTCTCAGTGGGTGATTATGTTTCAGATTCTGTCAAAGAAATGACCATCCAGTTATCCGCAAGACTAGAATCAGGAGAGCCAGTATTGGTTTTGATGGTCGCTAAGACTAGGCTTTACCAAACTGAAGAAGGTGCAATTTACACATCATTAAGGCCGGAAGAAATGTGCGTAATCGATGCACAAAGATATGCATCTTGGTTAGCAAAAACCTCTCAATCTTTGATGCATAGAATGTCACTTTACATGTCGAGTTTAGATTTTGATGCTAATAGTGAATCACTATCTAAGTCGGATTTGACTGAGAATCAAATTTTAGGTTTGGTATCTTCAAGAAACCATTATGGAGAAATTGATTTGGAACACTATCGTTTGAATGTAATGCAAGCTCTTGATATTGCTGAAGGTAAGTTGGATGCGGCAACAAAGCCGGCTCCACAAATGACGTTAGTTGAGGAATCAACTGAAGATGGTGGCGAAAGTGAAGGCCAGTCAGACTTAGAAAGCGCAATTATCGATATCATTACAAAGTTAGACCAAGGTGATGGTGTTGAGTTTGAGACAATTTTAGTGAATGCGGAAGCGAGAGGATTTCAACGTACAATTGCGGAAGAAAAACTGGAAGAATTATCCGATGACGGCACGGTTCATGAACCCGCATTTGGTTGGTTTAGATTAGTCTGAGCAATTTTTTTCTCCCAACACATTCAAGTTCCCTATCGTCTGTGGCTTAAGTAGGTGGAGCAATGGCTGGAATGGATTTTTTTATTCGCCCCGCAACTGGGACAAGCAGTTCAGACTGGATAAGAATACCAAACGCAGATATCAAAGTAAAGTCTGCAAGAAGAATCACTAGAACTATCATTAGAGGTCAAGAAGGCGATAACTTACATGATGAGGGTTCTGAATCGACTCTATATACGATATCTGGTGAAATGAAGATTGATGAATACAAGAAAATTCTATCTATGTATCGTTCTGGACAGCCATGTATTCATGATCCATTTGAAGAAAGAGATGTGAAAGTAGTTTTTGCATCCATGGAATATGACGGATCAAATGAAATGTTTACTTTTGAATTTATTGAAGATATAGTTTGAGGGATTGCCTTGAGGAAATTAGATGAGAAGAAAGAAATTCTCTATGTCATTAGAACCTTAGACGTCTTGATGTCATCTGGTGTTGGGCTTGAGGCAGCGTTACATACAATAGGTAAGGGAGGTTATGGCATAATCTCAAAAGATTTTTCTGTAATAATGGAAAAGTTAGGTTCCGGAAAATCCAGAGGTCTTGAATACGAAGTAAAAGCCATGATGAATAAAGCAGAATCAGAAGGTTACCGTAGATTATTGAATACAATGTACACCAACCTAACACAGAATACTGATTTGGTTGAAACACTAAGAAAACAAGGTAAAAGAATGGAAGAAGATCGGAATGAATCTGTTAACAAGTACATCGAGGATTTAGGTGGCGTTCCAGAAACACTACTATCAATTGGAATGATTGGCCCAATTATTTTGGCTATTGTAGGGCTTGTTCCACAAATACTGGGTGACGGGGCTGAAGCAATAATAGGTTCTATAGACCAAGGAATGATTAACTCAATAGTCAACGGTGGACTAATTTTTACTGTTATTGGGATGATGTTGATTGGCCTGAAAGCACATACAAAGGATCCGGGGTTGTGACATGATTTTCGATTTTATGGAAGCATTTAATGACAATATGCTTGTTTTATTTCTTTTTGTCATTGGTATTGCATGTGCAGCTGGTGGAATACCACCAATAATTGAGAGGAGTCGTAGAAGAGGAATTGAGAATCAACTACCTGGCCTTTTAGAGTCGTTATCTGATGCAGTGGGCGCAGGCAGAGGTCTTCAGGAAGCTATGCTTGAGCAAGGCAGAAATACCCCAGGAGTTCTTGGAAAACTACTAACTGAAACATTAGAAAGTAGCCATGCTTCATCATTTGACGCAGCATTATCTGCATTTGCTTCAAAGACCCGTTCATCTCAAGTTCAAAGGGTCGTAGTGTTGATCGATACAGCCATTCAACAGGATGCACCTCTTCAAAATATACTATCAGATTTAGCCATGGACTATGAACGGCTAAATGATTTGATGAATAAAAGGGAATCAGAACTTGCCGGAAGAGGGATTTTGATTGTAATGTTTGTTTGTATAGGGTTACCGGTATTGATTGCCTTCATCGTTGGTTTGTTCGCTCCAGCAAAATCTGGATACCAAATCAATGATTTTAATTCAACATTCTCTAATTTCTTCGCCGTTGCTTCTGCAGTAGGAGCATTAGTATCAGGAAGGATGATGGGGCGAATGAGGGATATGCTATGGTGGGTGCCATTTTGGATGTCAACATCGATGTTACTCTATTTGGGTGCAGTAAAAATGATTGGGGGTTAATTAATGTCTGAGAAAATATTAGAACAATATGGAAGAGTAACAATATACACAGAACCAAATCATCCGTCGCCAATTTACCACGTTGATGGTTCGATTGACCCTAACCCGTATGGTGATTTAGCAGTTTTACTTGAGGATGATAATCTTGAGGAGGTTATGTATAATGGTGGAACTCAATGTGTAAAGGTTGCTCATAGAAACCACGGCATGTGCCGAACAAATGTTTGGATAGATGATGATAGTGGAATCCAAATCGCTAAAAACATTGCATCATTTACCAACGTCCCACTAGGTGACGGACCGGGACTTGTACCAATCTTTGATGGTAGATTGCCAGATGGTTCAAGAGTTAATGGAACAATACCGCCAATTTCACCGGATGGCCCAACATTAACAATTAGAAAATTTAGAGAAGACCCTTTGACTATGCTTGATCTAATCAAATTTGGTACAGTAAATTCTAGACTTGCAGCTATGATGTGGGTTTGGATAGAAGGTCTTGACAGTCGTCCAGCAAACTTTGTCATCGCGGGTGGAACTGGTTCCGGTAAAACTACAACACTGAATTGTTTGGGTATGTATATTCCTTGGCACAGGCGATTACTAACAGTAGAAGATACTGCTGAATTGCAAGTATATCACGACCATTGGCTGAGAATGGAAACTCGTCGAGAGCGGCCAGATGGAACTCCTGAGGTTGACATGAATGACTGTCTTAAGTCAAGCTTGAGAATGCGCCCTGATAGAATAATTGTTGGTGAGGTAAGAGGTCCAGAAGCTGCGACTTTGCTTACTGCAATGAATACTGGTCACGATGGTTCGTTTGGTTCACTCCACGCAAATACGGCTCAGGAGACAGTGACTAGAATGATCAACCCTCCGATGTTAGTGCCACCCATCATGCTTACAGGTTTAGATTTGATTATTATTCAAGCAAGATTACATGTTAATGGAAAAACAGCAAGAAAGATTACCGAAGTTGCTGAAATTGCAGGTATGGAAGGAACTAAACCAAGATTAAACATTATTTGGAAATATAATCCAGCCAACGATCGAATTGAGGAAACAGGAATTCCATCGAAGATGAGAGAGACTATTTGTCAAGCAGCGGGCATAACTCCAGATGTATTTGAAAAGCATGTAAGTCAAAGGCAAAAAATATTGGAAGACTTAGTTGGTAGAGATATAAGAGACATACAAACTGTAACTCAAGTAATTCAGAACTTCTACGCAACGAGATAATTTAGCCTCTTAGGCGTGCCAGAATATCATCGATGTGGTTGATCTTCTCTCTAGCAGACTTTACTCTTTCACCCGCTTCAGTAAGATCTTCATCTGCAGCTATTACATCCTCAGGTTTATCATCACTCTTTGGCTTGAAACTACTGGCAAGGGATTTGAGTTCGGTAATAATTGAGTCTACTTCACTATCTGAAACTACTACGCCTGGTGCAATTTTCGGGATCTCTGATGGTGACAGATATCCCAACTCAGCACCGATTATTCCGGATGCAGCGAGAACTTTGGGCCTTAAGTCAGGTGTGTTAACGTCATAACCTCTAGATTCAAGGAACCTAATTATTAGTGCTTGTTGTGACTCAGTAAATGTACCTTCAGATGATTCCATAACTGTTTCAACTAGTTGTTCAAATGCGACAATATTTCTCTCAAGTCTAGCAATTACCCTTCTCTCCTCAGGTGTTATGTGAACTGAACCATGATGTAATATTTTCAATACACGATTTCTTCTAGCGATATTTGGATCTTGCAAACCCTCAGCTTCTGACAAGTCTATGTGCAGGTCAAATAACGCATGCAATCTTCCTGAAATACTTGGTATCCGCAAATCTAGACCCATTGACTTAGCAATTTCTTCGAAAGCCATTCTAGCTTTGACTAAATCACCGTTATGTAAATCAATTGTGTTTGATAATTGGTCCCTTAAGGAACTCCTAGAATTTTCAAATTGTCTTATTGCTTCACGTTCGGACCATGAATTTGGCATGTTATTTATTGCATGCTTTTCTGATTCTATCTTGAATTCAATTTTCATAACTAAGTCTGCTAAGTAAGAACGTACTGACTTTACATCTACAGGTAATCCATGATTGCCTAAGCTAGAGATAAACAACTCAAGGTCATCACTATTTGCTGATGAACTTACAGTTAGGAAATCACGAGCAGCAGATTCTATTTCTGCTAATCGAGACTCAACTTCAATGATTGCAGCTTCCTTTTCTAGTGTGTCGATATCATCTTCTCCAACAATGCTTGGAGCAGTTTGATTCATCTGTGGGATAGGTGCAGCATTTTCCTGATTAGTACTAAGATTCTTTAAAGCAACATCAATGGTGTTCGAGACCTCTATTCTAGATGTCTCAAGTCCCTCCTCAGCTAGATTATTTCTTAATTGAGATTCATCCTCGAAACTCCAACCTTCTGGGTGATCTTCGATGAATTTTTCAACCGAATCATGAATGTCAGTTGAATTATAATCTTCATCGTCTGCTGGATTAGGAATTATTATTTTTGACTTTGCATTGTCATTTTTTCGCTTCAAAGATTTTTTGACTTTGCCCCATGACCCCTGTTGTGAAGCTAAGACACCAGCGACTCTAACGAGCAGGGTTTGTTTGTCACCAGTCAAGGGAAGTTCAAGTGTCTTACAAAGTGAATGTATTTCTTGCTTATTCATTTTATCAAGGTTTTCTGCAGTTAGTTGTTTTGGGTCTTGATATAAGTGCAAGTATAATCTCTGTCGGCGTTCCCTAATAGAACCAGATTTCTTAAGACCAAAAACACCCAAAATCTCTCCGAGTTGTTTATTTTTTATTGATTTTATACTTTCTTTTGATAAATCCCATTCAGATAAGACTAGATTTTTTATCAATCTTGCTCTGACAACCTCAACTGGGCCATTCTTGGGTAAATCGCCAACAGATGCCATTTCTTTCAAGCGGTCAAATTTGGCTTGGTATAACTCGCAAAGAAGGTCTACCTTGTCCATATTCCTACCACCTTGTTTGATATGCGTACAAAGCAGTATATGTGGTTTCGCTATCATGAGCAGGTTTTCTTTTGGTTTTTGAGGTGTTTTTTTACTTCCGCAAAGGTATTGTATGCTTGACATTTAACCCCACACACAGGCACATCGGTGAGCGCTATGAGTCGGAGTTACAAATCTGCAAAAAGTGCCTTAAAAGAAACTAATATGTTGGTTGAATCTCTGTCAGAGACAATTAAAAATGATTTCAAAAAAAACCTTAGTGGCTTAGAAGAAGCATTAAATCAACGGATTACTGAAGCAGAAACTGCAATATTAGAATCTTCTAAGGCCAGAGAAGCGATGGTTGCCGGAATTGGAAGCATGAAGAAATCAGTCGAAAAGGCCCAGAGAAGATTCTCCAAGACAAACAACCTAGATGAGTTGCGTCTGACAATGGTAGATTTGTTTGGTGACATCAATCGTTTGAAAAAAGCAAATGAAAGAATTTCAAACGACATCTCATTGGTCTTACATCCGAACATGTCTGCAGTTGAAGCAATCGAAAGGTTTGCCTCTGATCTACAAAGATTTGCTGGTACTTGGGAAAGGATAGCTCGAGATATTGACCAGTCAATAACCGATTTGTGTGACGATCAAACACCTTCAGAATTAATCGATTTAGAAAAATACATATCAAACCAAGGATTTGACAAACTAGTCGAAAATAAATCCAATGTAGAATCCGAATGACCTACAATTCTAGTAGACCAGACCTTGCCAGTCGATATTCTTCAGGCAATCCAGCGATTAATCTCTTCAGCTCATCATGGTCTTGCTGTAGCAAATCAACCAGGAACTTTATTTCTTGAATTAGGACATTTTTACCCCTGTCATATCGGTTGTCCAAAATTGGTTCAATTCGAACTAATTCTAGGGATACATTGCTATTTTTACTTAGTAATTCAAAATAAATACATATTCTAGGTCCTTGAATTATGTTTCTTGATCGATTCCATTTAGTTCTTAAATCTCTAGTTTTTTTCTTACTTGGGATCAGATAATTTTCGCCAATTTTCAAAGCATATGAATCATCGATTAGTTTGGCATATTGTTTCAAGATTGTTGATAATTTCTTTTGTTCTACAAAAACCCCACAAATCTCCTTCAACTCATCTGAAAGGGATTCAAAGATTGCGTTTTCGACAGTATAGCAGGTCTCTGCAGCAGTATCATTGAGAATTTCAACAACTGAAATCGGAAATCCTTCCCTAGAAACAAGAACAGTAAATCCCTCTAGAGGAGGAGAAATAAATGTTGAACGTTCAAATTCTTGAGAAGGTTTCTCTCTTTGCATTCCTAATGTGTGACGTCTGACTCGAGACTTAATCTGACTAAATTGACCGCGTGATATCACATATCCATCGATCAAGCCATCGTTGCGCAGTTTTTCTAGTAGGTCAAGCCCTCCTCCATCATCAACAACTTGACTATCCAAGGATATTTTTTCTAAGTCGAGAAACTCTCTTAATTCATAAATCAAGAGGTCTGGTCTCATTCTTATCAATTGTCTATTAATCAATTTTTTTGGACATATAACAGTCGCATTCAGTGGTAAATACTCTGGTTTATCATCACCAACAAGAACCCAAGTTGGTTCTCTTCTTGGTAAAAAAGCAGAGATTTTGAGACCTTCAACATCCAAAGATTTCCACTGTTCAATGCTCATCGCTAGCATATCAGCAGTACCTGTTTTAAGGCTCTGAATTGCTACTTCCATGTGAGGTATTTCAGTCATTTTGAAATTAAATGAATCACGATTTTTCACGATCAAATTTTCGACCTGAAGCCTTACACCATCATAGTTCGATGGAGTAGTTAACACCTCTAATCTAGGCTTTTCTTCCATCTCCAACGCCTCGGCTCAGATTACTCCGAACGTTTTATGGGCGTAGACCATTGGTTAAGAAGGGCACCCTAGGTGGATGGTTCATGGCGCAGATTAAGCCGGCTGTCGAACATGGTCTAGAATCTCTACGCCAGCAGATAGATATTGCCTTAGAAGAGATGATTGCTTCTAGAATAGATTCCGGAGAAGTCGTCAAATTATCTGGGAGGGTACTTTTAGCCGGTGGTAAACGCCTCAGGCCAATAATGATGTGTCTATCATACGAAATCGCCGGTGGTCAGGAGTTATCAAAAATCATGCCATTAGCCATGGCCTTTGAATTCCTTCACACCGCAACTTTAGTTCATGATGATATCAATGACGGGGCAACTCACAGACGAGGGATACCAACGATTCATGAAACATCTGGTCTATCAAAGGCGATAATTGCCGGTGATTGGTTATTTGTCCAAGGTTATGCTTTGGGGGGCCAGTATAATCAAGACATTGTTACCAATATTGCAAACTGTTGTTCTAGTATCGCAGTTTCAGAATTTTCTCAAATAGACCACATCCAGAATTTGAAAACATCTCCAGAGGACTACATTAGCATCGTCAAAGGAAAAACTGCTGGTCCTTTTGCTTCAGGCTGTCGAAGCGCAGGTATTGTGGCAGAAGCAAATCAAGAACAACTAGATGCCCTCGAAGAGTTTGGTAATGAGATAGGTATCGCTTACCAATTAGTTGATGATTTGCTAGACTTACTTGGCGATGACCAAATTGGAAAACCACGTGGTACAGATGTTCATGAAGGCAAGATGACTTTACCACTAATTCACTCATTAACTTTGTCTCATGGTAAAGATAGGGAGAGGTTAGCAGAAATAATCAATAATTTTAGTGATGACCAATTTGATGAATTGATTGAACTGCTAGAAAAATCTGATAGCTTTAATTACACCAAGATACTAATCAACAATCATTTTGAAAGAGCGATTAATCATCTTAGTATCTTTCCAGATTCCAACGCCAAATTGTTGCTTGAAAATGTTGCTGAATATGCTACAACTCGTAAGTTGTAAATCGATAATTCGACATTAATTGGCAAATAATCTACATAAATAGCCGGTTGATTCAAGTTAGATGATGTACAGGGCAAGGCATGGACAATTACCGCAACCGAGATTGCGAAGCGGTCAGTCCGGTAATTGCTACTGTATTGCTACTAGCGATTACTGTAATGCTCTCAAGTATGGTTTTCGTTATGATGCAGGGTGCTATCAATTCTGTAGAAAAAGCAGAGCCTGAGGTATCAGTTAGTGTTAAAGGATTAGATAATGGATTTCACGTAGTCAGAATTACCAACCTAGACCAATCTTTAGATCCAGCTCGATTAGAATACCAGATATACAATGAAAATGATTTGAATTCAAAGGAACATAGTGGATTTGTTGATGACCCAGATGTCTATGGAGTAGTCGGTTCAAATGTTTCATTTCACGATAGAGATGCTGGTTATTCAGTTACCCAGGGAGATTACTTCGTAATTGATTCAGAAACCATTGGATCAAAGGATGGCACCTGGAGTATGAAACTTATTGACCAGAGTTCAAACCGTTTGTTGTTTGATGTAAAACTAGTTCTTATTGAGGATTAACCACCAATAAAGTGCATTTGCACAGGCTTTGATTTAGAGGTCATGGTTTGTCGAATTTCAGAGTATCTGTCATCTCTTTTCGCCCAAACTGCCGCTATTGCTTCAGTCAAATCCTTTGATTCGGCACCCATTTTTATCAGTGATTTTAAGTCATGTCCTTGCTCTGAGAACAGGCATGTATAGATACTACCATTTGCAGAAATCCTTGCTCTTGTACATGATTTACAAAAAGGCTTTGAGATTGATTCAATAAAACCAATTTGATAACCATCTTCTAAATGCCAACGGTTTGCAACCTCTCCATACTGAGAATCGTTTACGGGGCTAAGGCGCCCGATTCCCTGCTCAATAATATTCCTCATTTCCTCACCAAAAACAACTTGATTAGGGTTCCAGTCTCTTGTACCTCCAACATCCATATATTCAATAAAACGGACAGTAACTCCGATTCTATAGAATAATTCCACCAGTGGGATGATTTGGTTTTCATTAAAACCCTTAATCACAACTGTATTGACTTTTATTTTCAATCCAGAATTTTTAGCAGCGATAATACCATCAATAATCTCTTGTGAGGACACGCTTGAGTTTGAAATCTTCCTAACCATTTTGTCATCAATTGCATCAATACTTACGGTAACTCTATCTAATCCTGATTTTGCTAAATCTTTAGCAAATTTACTGAGTAGACTGCCGTTTGTAGTTAATGCAATATCGAGGTCAGGATCACACTGTCTAATCATAGATATAAGTGTACAAATGTCTTTGCGAAGTAATGGTTCACCACCAGTTATTCTTACTTTTTTAAGTCCGAGACTTAACATTGATTTGACAATTAATTGAATGTCTTCAAAACTCAATATTTCGCTACGTGGCAAGAATTCATGGTTATGTGAGAATTCATCTGGAGGCATACAGTAATTACAGCGAAAGTTACAGCGATCGGTTATAGAAATGCGCAAATCTTTGAGAGGTCTACCAAGAGAGTCCTCCGTCATAATTTGAACTAAGTGTTTGAGGTTATTCAACTGTTTTACAAGCATTGATGACAAATGAGTTGCTGGAATGTATGTGACTGAGTATCAAAGTGGGACGCTCAGCAAATCGTTTGACGAGTTGCAACATATTCCAAAACTTGAGTTTAATTCCATAAATTATTCTCTACCACCATCAAAAAGTCACATGATTAGAATCCTTGCCTTAGCAGCAATTAATCAAAGGGTTTGCAATATCCGACTGAATGGTATCTTGGGTGATGATATTGAGTCTATGATTTACTCACTTCAGTCGATTGGTGTGAACATCACAAAACAATTTGACAAACATGAAACAATTGTAACAATTTATGGAGTAGGCGAACATGGTTTTTCATCTAGAAACCAGACAGTTGATTGCGGAAATTCTGGAACAGCCCTGAGAATTGTTATGGGATTGATATCCTCAATGCGAGAGGAAATAACATTATTTGGAGATGAATCACTTTCAAAAAGATTTAATGAATCAATGATTAATTCATTACAGGATGCAGATATATTTGTCGAGAAAACTACAGACAGTAATCTGCCATTGAGAATTAAAGGTCCGTGGTTTGGAGATAGCGAGATTAGCAAGGTAATTACTCTTGATTGTAGTAAATCAAGTCAACCACTCTCATCATGGATGATTTCCAGTTCTTTATTCCCGTGTAATGTGGATTTGAAGTTATTAGGTCCAACAGTATCTAATCGCCATTACCTTCTAACAAAAGAATTGTGCAATAAGTATGGAGCAGATATTTCAGCGACAGATGATGGTTATCGATTGAATAAGTGGGAGGTATCATTGCCAGATGAAATAACAATCCCAGGAGATTCATCTATGGTTAGCTTTGCAATTTTATTATGTAAATTACACGCTTGTAAATTGAAGTTATCGAATTGGCCAAAAATCAATGATGCGCTAGGAAATGAAATACTACAAGACTCTGCAAAATATTTGGGAATAAGCTGGGATAACAATGCAATTGAATGTCTAAACAACGCTGAATCTGCAAGCTATGATTTAACAGATTGTAATGATTTGATTACTCCACTAGCGGTGATAATATCTTTAGGTGGTGGAGGTGAAATTATTGGAATCTCACATACAGTATTCAAGGAAAGTAACAGGATTCAGAGTACTTTAGAATTGATGGATAATTTTGGGTTGAAAGCTATTTTTGATGGTAAAAAAATAATTATCGAAGGTGGTCAGGAACCAGTAAAGCCAACTTTGCCAGTGAATTGTCATAATGACCACAGGTTATTCATGACAGCGGCTATCTTGATGACCAAATACGGTGGAGATTTGATTGGTAAGGGCTTGCATAAAGTCGCAGATTTTGATTTTTTGAATCGGCTTGGGATCTGACTTCGAATCATCCATGACGACCGAAATGATGGTCAAGCGAGTCTATGTCTATTCTCAATGCAGTGGGCCTGCCATGAACACAAGCCCATGGGTTTGGTATTTTCCTCATATCTTCAATCAGTCTGCGCATTTCAGAAATAGATAATCTCTGATTTGCTTTTACCGCTCCACGACATGCATTCATGAAAGCCATGTGATCCATTAGCTTCTCAATAGTTTCAAGTGGTGCTCCATCTTCTGATAAATCTTGTAATAGATCTTTGAAAATTTTCTCAATGTCTTGCCCACTGATAAACAATGGATGAGATAATACGGTGACTGATGAATCGTTAATTGATATTGCAAAACCCATCTTTGATAGTTGTTCTATAGACCCAATAACAATCTGTTTTTGTACTGGATTTAGGATTAGTTCGATTGGCGAGATTAAATTTTGAGCAACCCATTCTTTTTTCGATTGTTTGAGCCTCTCATATCTTACTCTTTCATGCAGTGCATGCTGGTCAATTAGTAACAATTCCTCACTTGATTGAACTATTATGTATGAGTCTGCAAACTGTGCTAATGGTTCCATGATGCCAAGAGAATTTTCCTCTCCACGTAATTTCTCTTCTTCCAAAGGGGAAGTAGATATTCCATTATGTGAATGCCTATGTAAGTCTCTTTCAGCGCTAGAGAGGGCTGCTGAGATCGGTTTTTTCGATAAACCAGGAAGGGTTTCTTGGGGCGTCTCAGAGCGTGAAATTGGGCGTAATTTTTCTAAAGGCTTCGCTTCTTCGGCTTTAATTCCAGTCAGGTTCAATTGTGTTCCTGCCGCTAAAGCCCAAGCAGGAACAGATGATTGCGTAAGATTTTCATTGTTTTTACCCGCTTCGGTTTGTTTTTCTTGTTTATTGATAAATAGTGAATCTTGAATCGGCTTGACATTTGAATTAAGCGATGATAATCCAATAATACTTCCATCAGTTTCTGGTTCTGTAGCAACATTTTCTAGTGTGTGTGCTATTGAACGTTCAAGCCTTTCCAAAACTCTCCATGAATGTTTCAGCCGAACCTCTCTTTTTGTCGGATGAACATTTACATCGACTTCAGAAGCAGGTATCTTGAGAGAGAGAACCGCAATAGGGTGTCTGCCTTGCATTAATCTCGTCTTGTAGCCTCTTCTGATTGCCTGATGAAAAGGGCCAGATGCAACAGGTCTATCGTTGATCAATATGTATACTTCATCTCCTTTACCTCTGGTAATGTCAGGAGTACTAATCCAACCCGACCAACTTTCTACACCTGGAACATCTAAATCTTGACTTGGAGAATTTAATTCAATCAATTGTGATGCTTGGCCTCCCAGAATGTCATACAGTCTGTCGGATGTTGAATTTGATACAGGGATGTTTAGAATGGTTTTTCCATCTGAAATCAGTTTAAAGCCAACATTATTGTTTGATATTGCATGGGATATCATAACATCAACAATTTTTGCGCTCTCAGTGGCCGGCCTTCTTTGGAAGGATAACCTCGCGGGAGTATTCTTGAAAATATCTCTGACAGTTACCGTAGTGCCATATGACATTCCATGAGTTGTAACATCTCCCTTTTTACCAAAGTTTACGGTTATGATATTTCCCTCACCATCACGTGTCTTACTAGCGACGGTTAACTCTGAAACCATACCAATACTAGCTAATGCTTCACCGCGAAAACCCATTGTGTATATCTCATTTAAGTCATTAAAATTAGTTAATTTTGAGGTTGCATGCCTATCCACTGATAGTTGTATGTCATCACTGTTTATACCTGATCCGTTATCCGCAATAACAATCGAATCAAATCCGCCCCTTTCGATTATAACTTCCACTTGCGTAGAATTTGCATCTAGACTATTTTCTAACAATTCTTTTACAACTTGAGCCGGCCTTTCCACCACTTCTCCCGCAGCAATATGACCAATTGTTTCGTCATCAAGTTGTTGTATTCTGTTAACTTTAATCATAAGAATCCTCCAACAAAGATTTAGCTTCATAAAGAGCATTAATTGCCTGCTTCGGTGACATTTCATCCAAATTCAATGTTTTTATGAAACTAAATAATTCAGACTCTTCTAGTGATGTAGGTATTTCCTTACTTTGTTTATTTGCTAATGATGCCGCAGCAAAATAACTCATCAAACTGGTTTGTCCAATCTCTCTGGCCGTTGGGGAGCCTGATTCACCTGCCTTTGCACCATTAGCTTGCTTTTCTAGAAACTGCAAAAGGTCAGTAGCCCTTTCTACCACACTTCTTGGAAGACCTGCTAAAGCGGCAACTTGGATTCCGTAAGAATCGTCACAGGGGCCATCTGCAATAGTGTGTAAGAATTTCAATTTCCCATCTACTTGTGACACTTGAACGTGAACATTTTTGAGGGTGTCGATATCATCTTCTAAGCCAACAAGTTGATGATAATGTGTGGCAAAAAGTGTTCTTGAATTAATCCTTTTACATATATCCTCAGTAACTGACCAGGCAATTGATAGTCCATCAAAAGTAGAGGTTCCTCTACCTATTTCATCTAGTAAAACGAGTGAGTTATTTGTTGCTTTTCTCAGAATATGCGCAACTTCAATCATTTCCATCATGAAGGTAGACCTTCCTCTCTTTAAATCGTCACTTGCTCCTACTCTTGTGAAAATTCGGTCAACTAGACCCAATTTAGCACCCTCAGCTGGAACATAACTTCCTGATTGTGCTAGAATTGATATAAGCGCAGCAGTTCTTAGGTAGGTCGATTTACCGCCCATATTCGGGCCAGTGATTAACAAAAACCTATTCCTTTTGTCCATGTTGATGTCATTTGCTACAAAACCATGAACCTGCTCTAGGACAGGATGTCTTGATTGCTTTATTTGAGTCATAGATTCTGTAACCATCTTAGGTTTACTCCAGTTTCTCTCTCTTGCCACAGTAGCAAAACACTGCAGGACGTCAATTCCAGCAACCTTTCCCGCAATAGTTGCTAGGGTTGCAGAGTTTATTTTGCATGAATCTCTTAAATTCTGGAATAAGGTATATTCTATGTGCTTTATTTTTGAATCAGCCGTCATCAAAAGATCATCTCTTTCAACAATTTCTTCAGTGGTAAATCTTGACCCGTTAGTCATCTGTTGTTTTCTAATCCACTCTTTTGGTACTTTCTCAAGATGAGAATTGGTCACTTCAACAAACCAGCCAATTTGACGGTTAGACTTTACTTTTAGAGATGGTATTTCTAACTCATTACGAAGCTTAATCTCAAGTTCTTTGAACCATTCAAAACCTCTAGAAGAAACAACCCTCAACTCGTCAAGTTCTGAATTTACTCCATTCCTAATCAGGCCGCCATCTCTCAAACTTAGTGGTAATTCATCATTTAATGTTCGAAATATGTCTTCTGCCATATTTGATAAGCAACTGAGTTCATCGCTCAGATGTGAAAGGAGTAAATCATCAGTCTCTGAGCAAATTTGCATAATTGCAGGCATTCTTTCTAGAGCAAGTGCAGTTGCAAGTAAATCTCTTGCATTACTTCTATTGTAGGCAAGTTGAGTCGCTAGCCTCTCTAAATCCCTCAAACCAGTTAAATTTTGACGGAGCATATCTAATCTCTTAGATGATGATTTTAGTATTTTTACGGCATTATGTCGCAATTCTATTGCTTCTATTTGATAGAGAGGTCTAAGTAACCAAGTTTTCAGTTGTCTTCTACCCATCGCAGTTCTGCAACGATTCATGCTAGAAATTAAGCTACCTTCGTATTCACCCGAAAGCGTGCTGGTAATCTCAAGATTCCTAAGTGTAGTTTGGTCGACTATAAGATGTCCAGCGTCTTCAACAATTTGCAAATCTCTGATTGGTACGTCATCCTTGAAATGGACCTGCGCAAGATAATCAGCAGCAAACCCTGCAGCCTCAATTGATAGTGGTGAACTGTCCAAATCAAGATGTCCTAGATCTGATACTTCGAGCATATGTTCTAATCTTTCTATTCTGCGCTTTTTGTTTACATTGTGTTGAGAAATAACACAATTAGTTAGATTGGCGAAAATCGCACATAAATGATCATTTTCTGAATCTTTTGGTGAAATAATAATTTCTGCGGGATTCCATCTCAATAATTCATCTTCTAAGCTACTGAATCTTGCATCATCATTCCAAGTAGAGGCCCATGACTCACCAGTCGATGAGTCAATAATAGCCATGCCTAGAGACGATTTGGTTAAAACTATCGAGCAAAGAACGGACCGATCGTTTGTGGAAAGTAAGGATTCCTCATATAAACTACCAGGGGTGTAAATTCTAGTGACAACTCTCTCGAGTAATTTTGCACCTTCTCTCAACTCTTGTTCTTGTTCTGCGACAGTTACCTTGAAACCTGACTTTAGCATAATTCGAAGATTGTCCTCTAAAGCATGCCATGGAAAACCAGCCATTGGGATAGGTTTTTCTGCGTTTTTATCTCTAGATGTAAGGGCAAGTCCGAGTACAGGAGCTGCAATTTCTGCATCCTGATGAAATAATTCATAAAAATCGCCCATGCGGAAGAAAAGAATTGTACCCGGATTTTCATGCTTAATTTCCATGAATTGATCCATCATAGTTCTCTTCGACAATTGAGTCACCACACATCGCAGGTTTTGACGGTTACAGACATAGCAAATGAAGGTTGTCAAGACATTTGACAAATAAACAGTTTTTCAACGATAATTACTTTCTAAATTTGTCTAGAACATTTACTGCCATTATCGTGAACATTATTAATGAAACAGTAATGAATGCTAAATTTATGAATCCGCTGCCAGATTCTATAGAACCAACTGCGGAGGTATCAAATGTTAATGTTTTTGAATTTCCATTATCGTCTACCCCATGCAAATAGATGGTATTTCCATCAAAGCCACTGGCCTCTACATTGATTGGAATCTGATGAGGGAGTTCTTCAATATCCCAGGAAGTCCCCTCAAATCTTAATACAGAACTCGAATCTTTACCGTTGAATAACCAAGCACTATTGCACTTGTCAGAAAGGCCCGCAACGCTGGAATAGTCAATATTTTGTAAATCTCCAGACTCATGATTTAACAAAATAGTCTCATGCGTTCCAGCGATTATTACATGATTGTGATTAAGTTTTATCATTGAATGATATTCACCAAATAGGCCAATTTTGAGGTTCTCAATCATTGGTGCAGTGTGACCGCCATCCCAAAGAATGGTTGCCCAAACTGGCTTCATGTCTGGAGCAGCTGGACTTTGGTCTCCCGATGTCACTGGAGTATTGTAGACCCCAGTAGCTATCCATTTTCCAGTCGATACATGGGATACACTATCCCAACGAACATTCTCGTTATTTGGAGTGCTTGAACTGGTAATACCTGAGCTATTTAATCCTCTGATGCCTTGCAAATTATCATTTTCTGTGGTTATCAAGAGAAATCGGTTGGAGTAATCGTTAGATTGTTCTATTTGAGTCAAAGAAAAATCATCTTGACCAAAGTTTATCTCATAGCTAGATACGATCGAATCTTCGATTAAATGTGCATGATGTCCTCCATTAGCGATTAACACACTACCATTATCAATCATTGTAATTCCGGAAATGCTGCCAGCATCAAGGCCTGAATTTGAACCAATTACCACTTCTTTGTTTCCTGATATAACAGAGAGATACTCAAATTCGCCGCTCGTGTATGTTAGCATGAACGAATTATCTTCATCAACGTACTTAGAGTCCATAATTCTGTAATCTTCGCCAAGTTCGTTTTCAATTAAATCCACACCAGGTATGTGACTGGTTCCTTTGATGAATATGGCTCCAATAATGATGAATACAAAGAATCCTGTAATGGCAATCCACTGATGTTCAGATTCTTGTTTCAGCATATTACGCCACATGAAAATTACTTCCCCTCAAACCATTCTTGGAATATCTAGCATTTTATTCTTGCAGAGGATGTGGGGATTTTTACTTATTTCTCGAGAGGGAGTCATGCGGAGAAATCATAAAGGGAGCATGATTCGGAAGCATGCTTGGAGGTATCACATGGCACGTAAACCAGCATCAATGTACCGAAGATTGAAAGGTCCTGCATACACACGACGTAAGTATATTGGCGGTGTTCCAAATAACAGAATTCATCAGTTTCACGTTGGAAATCGCCGTGCAGCGGAGACAGGTCAATTTCAAGTAGTAATCGAATTGACTGCAGATAATGATTGTCAAATCAGACATACTGCACTAGAAGCGGCCCGTGTTATTTCCAATTCAACAATAAGAAAGGTCGCAGGTACCCAAGGTTATGCCTTGAGAGTACACACTTACCCTCATCATGTCCTAAGAGAAAACAAGCAAGCTACCGGCGCAGGTGCAGATCGTGTTTCCCAAGGCATGAGGTGCGCATTTGGCAAGAATGTTGGCACAGCAGCAAGGGTAAAAAGAGGACAGAGAGTCATTTCTATACAAGTAACACCAGAATTCTACTTGAGTGCGAGAGACGCACTTAGAAAGGCTAGTATGAAGTTCCCAACACCTTGCAGTATCAAACTAGTCAAGGGCCGAGAGCATCTAAAGGGCTTGGTTTGAGCAAACCAAAAGGCTGCATTTTGGCAGCTTTGTTGCATTGATTCAATAAGTGATAGCGTTAGCGAAGATTAGGTGAGAGGGTATGAGAGTTGCCGTACTTAAGGAAGACAATTGTCAACCTAAGAAGTGCAATGATGAATGTCAAGTATTTTGTCCGCCTGTTAGAAACGGACAAGAATGTATCGTGATGGACGAAAAGACAGGGAAACCCCATATTTCTGAAAGTCTCTGTATCGGCTGCGGTATATGTATCAATAAATGTCCACATGATGCATTAATTATCGAGCAGTTGCCAAGCGAATTGGAAACTGATATGGTGCACAGATACTCACTCAACGGGTTTCGATTGTTTAGACTTCCTACCCCTTCAAAGGATAGTGTTGTTGGAATTTTAGGTCCTAACGGAATGGGCAAATCTACAGCCATTAATTCACTGTCAGGACGAGTTGTGCCAAATCTCGGCGATTGGACCAACAAAGAACCTAATTGGGACGATATTATCGAATCACTGCCTAGAGGTGAGTTGAGGGATTTCTTGATTGCTGTCAAGGATGGTAAAATTAAAGTTGCTGTAAAACCCCAAAATGTAGACAAATTACCAAAAAGGGTCAAAGGTAGTGTCAGAGACTTGCTTTCAAAAGTTGATGAGAGAAAAATTCTTGATCAAATGACGCAGAAACTAGGCATTTACCACCTACTTGATCGGCAGATACAACAGTTGTCTGGAGGAGAATTACAACGAATGGCGATTTGTGCAACAATTCTTAGAGAGGCAGATGTTTATTTCTTTGATGAACCATCATCTTATTTGGATATACATGAAAGAATGAGAATGGTAAAGATAATTCAAGAGTTATCAGAATCTAAACGTGTAATTGTTATTGAACATGACATTGCCGTTTTAGACGTTCTAGCAGATTTAATCCACATTGTTTACGGTAAGAAAGGAGCATTTGGTATATTCACCCCGGCACGTTCTACTAGACAAGCGATTAACACATATCTTGATGGATTCCTACCAGAACAAAATGTTAGGATAAGAAGTAAGCCTATCCAGTTTCTTAATCATAGAGACCGTATTCCAGAAATTGGTAACGAGATAATTTCGTGGAATTCTTTAGAAAAACAACTTGGTGATTTCAAATTTTCAAGCGGCGAGGGTAAAGTACACCGTTCGGAGGTTGTTGGCGTTGTAGGTCCAAATGGTACTGGAAAATCTACCATGATAAAGATACTAGCCGGTGAATTGGAGTATGATTCGGGTTGGGTAGGACAACAACCAACAGTATCTTACAAGCCCCAACATATTGATGTTGACATAGATTGCAGTGTCCAATTATGGCTTGACAGTGAAATTGGCGCTCGATGGCGTAGTGGTGAATTCAATGTAAATGTAATCAAAGCATTGGGTGTGGACCAACTATTAGCAAAACGTGTCAAGAAACTGTCAGGTGGAGAAAGACAAGCTGTATCAATTGCTATCTGCCTTGGCAGGGATGCCGACCTCTATCTTTTGGATGAACCCTCTGCTCATTTAGATGCAAATGCAAGAATGGAAGCAGCGAAAGCAATCCGTAGAACTATGGAGTCAAACGAGAAGTCGGCATTTGTAATTGATCACGACGTATACTTTATCGATATATTGAGCGATTCATTGTTGGTTTTCGATGGGGTTGGTGGACAACACGGCACTGCTAATGGACCATTCCCACTTCGTGAAGGGATGAACCAATTTTTGCAGGATGTAAATATTACCTTTAGAAGAGATCACGACTCTAAACGTCCAAGAATAAACAAACCAGAAAGTAGAAAGGATCGAGAACAACAATCATCAGGTGATTACTACTCATTTGACTTCCGGTAAGTGATAGCATGCCAATGGGAAAACCACCATCTGGAGGTCCACTGAGTAGAACAAGGACAAGAATTTCTGCATCTTCGCTGACGAAGTTCTTACGTTGTAAAAAGCAATTTTTCCTATCCAACAAGTTAGGCTTATCATCACCGAGGTCTATTTCCCAAGTATTAGGTATCGTAATTGAAGATTCACTATGCTCAATCTTAATGAGGAGGCCTGTAAGTATCAACTCACTTAAGGAATTAAAGACATGGTGCTATAGTTTGGCTGATCAGGAAGCAGAGTTATGTTACCATAATGGGAAAGATAACTGGAACAATACCCTGTGGCAAAAAGATGAACAAACTTGGGGTGATGTAGATGTTAATGAATTATCAAGGAAAATAAAAAATGGACTTGATATGTTTTTGGAAGAGGTTGAAAGTTGTCATAATTCGGGTGGGGGGCCATATCTAGAACAATTTAGATCCGGAAACTCACCATTCACAGTTCCTAGTCCGGCATGGGGCGAAGAGCCCCTATTTCCTATTCCAGACAAAGTAAGAAATTTCGGAATGAGGAATTGGTCAAAGGATGAGCCAATGCAATGGCAAGACTCTGGTAGTAAGGTAAATTGGATAGAATCTTGGGAGATTGCTAGACCTTGGGTAAAAGATCCACGTGTGCATCAACCACAGAGATTGTTTCATCCAGATGGTTGGGCAGCCGGAGAATTAGACCTAGTTCTAAGATGGGATGGTAAAACAAGAATAGTGGATATCAAATCAGGTAACCCAAGCTCAAAATTTGCTGAATCTCTAAAGCATCAATTAAATTTCTACGCATGGCTGTGGCGCGAAACCCATCAGAAGCAAATGATTGATGGTATAGAGGGATGGTACCTAGATAATTCTTCTCGAATACAATATGAGGTTCCTGGTAAAAAACAGATGGATAAACTTGGAGATATGTACTCACAGACACACAGGTCAATGCTCGACTTAGGAGAAGGTCCAGCAAAACTTCCAGATGAGTATCCAGAACCATGTAATGATTCTGCTGGCTGTTTTTGGTGTAAATTTGGAGATACGGACTCTGACATAGAATTCCTGAATAGTTTGCAACAAGTTACCGTTAACCTTTCTCCACCAAGCCAAAAAATCGGTGAAATTCAGTCCCGAGTTAACGTTAAGGGTAAATTTACTGGTCAATGGGGGCCTCTGCCAAATCATTACTCAGAACCTGTTCTAGGTGCAATGGTAAGCGTTTCAGGTACGCAAATAACAATCGAAGAAAGCGAACCAAATGCTTTTCCATCACTGCATGATTATTCTGATGGTGAAGTAATGATTATTGATGCCCTTCCAGGAGTTTGGCGAGGTAATCCAAGATTATATCTCGATAATAAAAGTAAAATTATTTCAATAGATTCAAGCGAATATAATCTATCAGGAAAATATCAAATTACGAGAATCGGTCTGATGAGGACAAGGGCAAATGTAGAAGGAGTAGTGCTTTCTATAGGGCTTAGGGAAGGCGTAAGGCTTGATGAGAAACCATGGTCAATGCTAAATTTACACATCTGGGATGGTGAACATGTAGCTGAGGTAGTTGCCTTTGGATCTAGCATAACCAGTCAAATGCTTACTGTTAGACCGGGAAACAAATTGAAGATAGTCTCTGCAGAATTGGGTTGGCGTTCAGGTTTGCCACAATTGAGAATCGACCAACGTTCTACAAGAGTCACAATCATTGATTAAGGTAGAATTGAAATGGGTTAGCCATTAACATGACCTTATGCCGGTGTCTGAAATCAATCCAAACCTTGACGAGGTTGGTCCTTACAATAGATTATCTGCAAGCCAAGTAAATACATTTAATTCTTGTAATAGAATGTGGTTTTATGAGAAGGTTTTGAAACTAAAAATTAAACAAATTCCAGTGCTGTATGTTGGTAGGGCAGTAGAGGAAGCGATATGTCGAACCTTCAAAGAATCGCCGTCTCTATTGCTGTCAAACGCATCACAAGATACACTTTCAAAAATCCCCATCGATAAAGATGGAAAACCCTCTAGAGAATCAAATCTAATTTGGCCAGCAAATCGAATTATTCCATTACCTGAAAACCAGATTCCTGGGACATTGAAAGCAATTGAGACATGGGCAAAAGAAAGAATGAAATTGCATCTTGAATCTGCGCTCTTAACTGCACAGAAGGATTGGGAGAGGCAGGAGAGAAAATTTGGAGATTGGTCAGATGTTAAGTTTGATTATTGTCTTGAGATGTGTTTCAATGCTTTGAAAAATCATTTAGATGAGGTAGAGAGGTGCTTTTTGACTATTGATGAATCAGTCTTATCCAAATGGCGTGCTGGTCATCGAGAACATTGGCCAGCACCTGATGGTTTTGGATTCTCCATTAATGCCAAACATCCGTTAGCAAGGGAAGGTAAGATTTCAATTCTTGAGGCTTGGGAGATAGCAAGGCCTTGGTTTGTAGAACCAGAAGCAGGACAATTTAGCATGAACGCAATACATCCAAACTATTGGTTTCAAGGTGAATATGATTTAGTTTATCGCTGGGATGGTTCGATTAAGATTGTTGACATCAAAGCAAGTAAGGGAATTGGAGATAGATCTGGAGATTATATCGAGCAACTTCGAATGTATGCTATGCTTTGGTGGATAACTCATGGCAAAAAAGAAATGGTTGCCAACTTAGAAATATGGTACCTAGGTGCAGGTGTAATAAAATCAGTAAAGAATCCAACGGAGATTGAAATGGCTAGCATGGAATCCGAATTAGAGGCATTATGGCATCAATTGAAGGGTCAAATGGCCTCTATAGAAAAACACTCTGCTAATCCATTAGCGGTTAGAGGTTTTATCGAAGGTGGCGTGCCAACTACGCCCCCAAACGAGGAAAAAAGGTGTGATAGATGTGACTGGAATTCATTTTGTTCGGGAGGTCAAGGTCTAGAATATGTAGAACCGGATGGATATTATCAACTTCCTGGTAAAACAACCGAAACTGAAACTGTACCATTTGACCAACTTAGTGTAAGATTCAATCTTAGTGCCAACATTGATTCAGTAAATTATCGAGAAAACAGCCCTCCAGAAATAAAAATAATTCAAGATGGTTACCGGGCAACAGTTGACTTTAGAGTTACAGTGAATCAAGATGGGCAACAGAATTATCCTGATGGGTTAAGTAAAAATGATTTGATATATCTTGAAAACGTTATTATTACATCAAATTATAAAGGCGAATTAACGATAAAACTAGATCCGTTTGGTAAACTAACAGATTCTGCTAGTGATATCGATTACTCTGATAATTTACTTAATTTTAGAGCCAGATGGGATATTGTGGGTAAATTAGCGTACAAATTTCAGCGTTCTGGAATCGGCAAAAATGGTCGAGAATGGCACCGTAAAGGCCTCGTAATATTCGATAGTAAACAATCTATCAAGATTTCAGGTTGGTCAAATGATTGGGGTCATCAATACGATATGGCAAATGAAGGCGACTATGTATTATTATCAAACATAGCGATTGATGCATGGGCAGATCAATTACGCGGACAAATTGGTAGAAATTCCAGACTTGATGTTGTATCTAGTTAGCCACCAGAAGAGACTGTCGTAACTAACAATTGAATGTCATTTTTGATTATTGTCGAAAGAGGTAAAATCTGCTCATTGAAACTAACTACCACAGTAGATGGTAAGATGTTACTCTGAACCAAAGCATCCCTCAATTTGATTTCATTTTCAAAATTCAACGTCGTATCATAATCTCGACCGTAGAACCTTATCTGCATGATTCTGCGTGTAGCATCATGCTTATGACTATGGCGCTAAACGCTGGGATAGGCCGAGATCGCATAGCCCGGTATTGCGGTGGATTCGAAATCCACTGTCGTCAGACGCGGGGGTTCAAATCCCTCTCTCGGCGCCTACATGTAAAATGCATCATGAGATTGTGTCAGTTCTGATACTAAGTCATCCTGCTTTTGTGGAGATATCTGCTTTAGTTTTTCAAACAGTTTTTCATTTGCATCTTTGGGGATTACGAGATTAAGCCCAAACCATTCATCTATCGAATGCAATAATTTTTGCGATGCAATTATGTCACCACTAGCGCCAACTGTAGTGGCAATTGCACAGGCGGAATTCATTCCATAAACTGGTCCTAATGAAGATAATAATGCAGCGAGTCCGATTGCACCTGAACTTGGTTCATCTCTCCTGACATTCGCTCCTCGAGATTCTAAATCTACTCTGTAAGAACTACTGCTCGGGACAATGAAGATTTCTTTTCTGGCAGCTTCATCAACCATTCCTGCTAAAACAATTAATTGAGAAACTTTGTATTCTTGCATTAGTTCAAGAATTTCCCTTGCCAATACACCTTGATTATTTGGCTCCAGCGGTTGAGAGTTTCCAGTCAATGTAAGTAAATACTCACCTTCACTAATAGGGATTCCTCGAACAGATAGATGCGGAGGAGATAACAAACCATCTTCATCCAAAGTTGCTAGTGGTGGTAATGCTGTGTGATGCAATCTAGCAATTTCAGTAGCATCATTGGTTGCATTCAGAGCATCTATCGCCGCTTTGCCTATATTGCCAACTCCAGGCAAAGAAAACAAACAAATTTTCCCACCCAATAGATTTTGATGGCCATTCCGCCACTCAATTATCAAACTCATAATTACTAAATCATTCAATAAGCAGTATAATGTTTGACATTAATAGCAAACAAAATATTCGATTTGGCAATGGACTAAAACAATCCGTTACTCTTCTTCTAAAGTGCTCATGCGAGTATCTGAAATGTTTTCTAGCTCTGGCAAATTATCTAGCCACTCTTTTGATTCAACATTGTACATTTTACGACGAATATTAGCTCTTTGATCTTCCGGAGACCATTTCATAGGAGCTGCAGCATTTGCTGTACCATCGCAATTTGGGCAGTCCCGAAGAAATGTCCAAGACTTGCATTGGGTACATTGCTGTAATAACTGCCTTGCCATGTGAGTAGCGTGGTAGTTATTGTTTATCATTAACTCGGTGTTAATCTCTAAAAGTGGTTGCTTGTCCACCACTTTCTTCCATCTTGGTAACTATTGAATCAGAAACTTGCTGCCATAGGTCTTCTGCGGTTTTGAAGTCAGGTGCTTTCAGCACGATTCTATATTCTGGTGCGCCGTCATAAAAGCACATGACAGATATTTCATCTTCCTCTGACGTGTATTCTTCAGCAGATTGGAGGGCCTGCTTAATTATCAGTACTCCATTTTCAACATTAATCGATAAATTTAGACTGCCTTTGATTTCAACAAATGGTGGTATTATGTTCTCAATCGCAATTTCAACGAAATCTTTGATCCATTCACCCTCAAAACCAGCGTCAACTATTGCGCCCTCATTCATTGCTGCTTCTTCAAAAGATGCGTAAAGCGTGCCAAAAGCAGCCACTAAATCTTCTCCAATGGACTCTCTGTCAGAATTATCCCACCCAACCTTTTCTCCTAATACTTTTAGCAACTGGTTTGATCTCTGTTCATTCTTCCATTCTTGTAACCTATCTCTTCTACGTTCTTCAGAAACAGATTTTAATGACAGTTCTAATGACGAACCATCTTTCTTAGTTCTCATAACTTTACAAATTAATCTTTGGCCATCACGGACAAATGTACGAATGTTCTTGACCCACCCACTGGCAATTTCACCAATAAAAATAAACCCTTCAATGCCGGGATATTCGTCGAAATCGACGTAAACTCCGTTTTGCTTTACATTCTTTACTGTAACAACAACAAGTTCGCCTTCTTCAGGCGTATTTACTTGGTCGCTCATGGAGGCTCAGCCTCCTCATTCAATTGCTTCGACCATTCTGCAACCGACGAGTTTAGCTTTTCCACCGGATGGTGCGGTAAGTGTTGCCCCACAAACAGAGCAAGCTATCACCGTAGTTGCTCTTGAGAATATTACAGATTCAGAGCCACAGTCTTTGCATGATACTTTGATAAAATTTCCAGACAATTAATCACCTCATTTGTCGACTAGTTCGAATTTCTTGGCTCTTTGACACGGTGCATAGTGTGCTTTGCCGGTTTCTGTGCATCTAAACAGTATATTGACTCTCTTGGTTGGCTTTTCTCTTCCGTCTGGCTTTGGACGAGGGAAACCTCTGTAACCAGCCATAACCTTACGGAATCTTCTCTGACCCCACTTTAGTTCGGAAGCACGCTTTTTCTTTACGCGCTCAACTGTGTGCATAGTGTGCTTACCAGCCGAGGGGCTGTATCGCTTTATTTGACGAGGCATCTTGACCATGGTATCACCTTAAGCATTCGACCCACTAAGGTCGGGTATTTAGAAACTCCGTATATTATTGATTTTGAAAACAGACGACTGAACCTTAAATTTAGGGATGAAGTAATTAATCCGTTGTTCCTCCAAAGGTCATGGATGAAATAGTTGAGGCGGCTGTACTATTTTGGCTGCCGCTAGCATTTATTCCATTGGGTCTATGGTTTTCTCAAATTAAACCTCCATCCTTAGGGGCTAAAATAGGAACCTTACTTTCGCTGGTTGGGGTTGTACTAGTTTTGGCTAGTCCGTGGACTGTCCCAGAGTCGCCATCAAGTGCAGTTGGTCATTTATTTGGTTTCATTGCCGGACCAACAATTATGATTCTGATTGGTTTGTTCAAGGTTGCCTATTCTGGAAATGTCCCTGTGGGAAGACTTCCGTCAAGCGATCGAAATTTTGGTGCATTACTTTTTCTTCTAGGGATAATTTGGTTTTCATTAATGCATTGGTGGGAAATAACTCCTAAAATGAGTTCTGGTGAAGTAAACCCATACTGGTTAATATTCCTACCAAATCTACTCTTATCTTTATCATCAATCTCGATGGCTGGAGGTCTTGCTATGTTAGCATTTGGCGATTCACGTAGGAAAGAATCACGATATCTATTTGCAATGTCTTTATCATCGTTTTTATTCCTAACCAGTGCTATGAATTTAGATTCATCAAATGTTTCAGCTGTCGAATTTAGAGAATACGTGTGGTTATCAATAGCAGACTTAATTGGAATCACAATAGGTTCAATCCTTGCAATTCTATCATTTGCTTTAGTCATATTTGTATATGAAAAGAGTCTAGTAAAACCTGAATCCATCTCCCCGCCAACAAAAGACGAATTATCTGCAGTTTCTGATGTAGTAAAACAAAATATTGGAGGTGAGGAGTAAATGGGTAAAAATGAGAACAAGCCAGGTAGTAAGATTGTTCTAATGGGACTAGTTTTTCCAGTAATTCTTGTATTTGCCATAGATTATTCTCTGAATGGCACGATTCCGAACTTTGGGATTGATGAAATAAACCCTAGGATTGCCAACTCTGCATTAACGGCTTACATTTTAGCTTCAACGGTTTTACTAGGGAATATGTTTTTTTACGGAGAATCTAGAAAGCGCCCAATGGCTCCGATTTTTGCTATGATAATTTCAGTTTTAGTTGGTGTATTGGTCACAATATTTTTCATAAACCAAGGGCCAATGTTGTTGGAAGGAAATGGTTCTGTTAGGGCTCAAATGGTTTACAACATAGCTCATACAATAGTATCTCTTTCTGCATTGATTCTTTCTCTCCTTATCGCTCTTGGATTGTTATTTTCGTCAATTACTCATTCCCCATCAAAAATTTCAAAAACGTATTTATCAATCGAAGAAGAATAAAATTACTCTCCGTTTATTTCATAAAGTATTGGTAGGTGGCCAAAACACTGAGGTGAGTTAATGTCAAAGGGTACACCGTCTATGGGCCGCCGCCAAAAGACTACACACATTCGATGTAGAAGATGCGGAAGAAATGCTTACCATAAGCAGAAAAGTGTCTGTGCGTCATGTGGATATGGAGCCACTGCAAAGATGCGAAAGTTCGGCTGGTCAAAGAAAACTCACCGCCCTAAAGCTTGATTTTCCTCACAAATTTGATGTGATTAATCTAGCAAACAATCATTTGCTAATTGACTTGTGGTGAGATTGTGTGCGGCATTATCGGGGTTGTCGGTAAGAAGGGTTATCACGTCAATCAGTTGATTTACGACGGATTAACAGTACTTCAACATCGAGGTCAAGATGCTGCAGGGATTATGACCGAATACGAGGGACAATTTAGGCTAAGAAAATCAAATGGTCTGGTTCCAAATATATTCTACACACGTCACATGCAAAGATTACAGGGTCACATTGGAATTGGCCATGTTAGATATCCCACGGCAGGAACCTCTTCCAAAGCAGAATCTCAACCATTTTATGTTAATTCTCCTTACGGCCTCTCAATTGCTCACAATGGTAATCTTACTAATGCTGCTGAACTTCGAAACATCCTACGAGATAAGTACTTCAGGCATATGAACACAAGAAGTGATTCAGAAATTCTGCTGAATATTTTAGCAGTTGAGTTGACCAAATATTCCTCTGATTTATCCATACAAGGCGAGCCTCACTTAGACATTGAAACAGTATTCAACGCGATTTCTGCATTGAACAATTATGTAGAAGGTGGATATGCTTGTGTATCAATGATTTCAGGATATGGTTTACTAGCATTTCGAGATCCTAATGGCATAAGGCCCCTAATTTTTGGAAAGAGAGAATCTGATGAAGGAACTGAATGGATTGTTGGTAGTGAATCAGTCGCGATTACTGCTCTTGGTTTCGAAATAGAAAGAGATTTGATGCCAGGTGAAGCGATATTTATTTCGTCAAGTGGGCACTTATTCTCTCGAATTTGTGCAGAAGAGACGAGTCGTAATCCCTGTATTTTTGAGTATGTATATTTTGCCAGACCGGATTCAGTGATTGATGGCATTTCGGTTTACCAAGCAAGACTAAATCAAGGTAAAATCTTAGCAAAAAGGATATTGGAGGAATGGCCCAATCACGACATAGATGCAGTTATTCCAATTCCAGACTCAGGTAGAATTGCTGCTTTGCAGATGGCTAATTCATTAAGAGTGCCATACAGAGAAGGATTTGTTAAGAATCGTTATGTTGGCAGAACTTTCATAATGCCTGGCCAAGCACTCAGAGAGAAATCAGTGAGACGTAAATTAAACACAATAGAAAACGAATTCAAAGGTAAAAACGTCCTTCTAGTAGATGATTCTATAGTAAGAGGTACAACTAGCAAGCAAATTATTGAGATGGCTAGAGAATCAGGGGCCTCAAAGGTGTATTTTGCTTCTGCAGCTCCTCCAGTAAGGTATCCAAATGTATACGGTATCGACATGCCTGCAACTTCTGAGTTTGTTGCCAATGACAGAACAATTGATGAAATAAACCAACACATAAAATCAGATAGGCTGTTTTACCAAACTCTAGAAGATTTAATCGAATCTACTCACAACACTGATTCGCTAGACATAGAATTTGATTCAAGTTGTTTCAACGGAGTTTATGTCACAGGAGACATATCTAAAGAATATCTATCTGAACTTCATAATCAGCGCAATGATGGTGCTAAATCCTCTTTTGATGATGATGACCAAGTACTCGATATCCATAATGATTCAAATTAATTTAGTAAACTTGATTGGTTAATAATAATCGATAAGTAGTGAACTTAATGATGTTTAACCATGTGGTCGTATTATGTTTACCCATGATGTGAGGATTGCTTTCACTCCTCAATCTACGGTAATTGATCTTGCAATCTCGAAGGATGGTATTACTCTCGCATGGGCAGAGAAAATGGGATTGTTAAATATTTTAGTTGACGAATCAAAAACTAAGTCATTTTCTATAGAAGGAGAGATAAAAGGAATCTTTTTTAGAAAAAAACATCTTTATGCCGGAGATGATAATTTTGGTATAAGATGCTTCAATGAAAATCTTGAGACGACTTGGGAATGCCAAATAAACGGTGGAGCATCAATAATTGAACAATGCGATGAATTTGTGGCGGTGGTAGATAATTTAGGAAGATTAGTTATCGTAGACTACTTTGGTAAGATAGTAAGCAGAGATTTACCATTCACTTCAATAATCAACATTCTGAGAAGTGATTTAGGATTGATTATTGTTCAGGAAGACGGTTCAGTTTTCTGCTTCAATGGTACAAAAATCATATGGAATCGGCCAGCTAGGGGAGAAGTTGGTGAATCGATAACTTGTGTTGGAATTAATTTATCTGGTGAACTTATTATTGGTAGGGAAGGTTATGCTTTAGTTCCAGGTGATGAAGAGGCGCTTGAAATAGAGGTATGGGATATTAAAATTAACAAATTGCTTATGCGCAATGAAATAAAAAATAGATTAACCAAGATTTCACCAGCTCTCAATAGTTGTTATTTGGGATTTGATAACGGTAGCATCCGTGAACTTCATACAATTAATGGCGTAGAATTTCAAATTTCGGATGTCATATTTAACTGTAAATTCCCTATTAAAACCCTCAATGTCACAGATGGAGGAATAATCGCTGGGTCTTGGTTTTATGTTCATGGTATAATGAACGATGGCACTAATTGGATGGTAGAACACCAAGGAATTGTCCAACATTCTGCTTATTCTAAATTTAGAGGCGTATTTTACTTTGCAGGTGACGATCAAAATGATTACACAAATATTGAACCGATAGGAGTAATTGACCTTTCCACAGAATTAATTGAAAGAGATAAGTCTGAGTTGACTGAATGGTTTGATTCTCCTAATGAATTGGAGCCTGTTAATGCTAAGGATATTTACTCTGAGGATGATAAATTTGAACAATTAGTATCTAATTCAAAATCAGTAGATGGGTTAAACGATGGTGATTTTAGTAATCTATTGTCTGCTTTGGAAGATGATATTGAATCGATGCCAAATCAGGATGCTGTTAACATGTCAGATAGAGATGTAATTCTGCAGGATTTGCATGAAGAAATAACAGTTAGCAGTATGCCTGTAGCAAGTGCTGGAGAGGATCGTACATACAATGCTGGATTAGATGAATCATCAATAATTATTCTTGATAGTAGTAACACAAAAGGAGATAGAAATCGTATTGTAAGTTACTCTTGGGTCGATGAAACGGGAAGAGAAATATCAGATTTACCAAAACTTAGGGTAAAATTAAACAAAGGTAGATATCGTTTCGAACTAAGAATAATCGATGACGAAGGTAACTCAACCTCAGACACATTACAAGTGGATGTGATTTAATTTGAACTCTAGTGATTTATGGGTAGAATCATTCTTTGTTGGAGCACTTGCTATGAGGTGTTCTGTTGTTACAGACTTGTCAAGTGGTGACACAGTAATTATAGACGGAGGTTCTGAATCAACTAGGATAATTTCATGGATAAATGAATTCAATGGGAAAGGTCCAGATTGGTCTAATGGGCCGACTAATTTTGAAGAAATGGAGAACTCAGGTGTCAAGAAAAGAAGAGTGGTAGCTTTGGTCAACACTCATGCACACTTTGATCATTCAGGGGAGATTCCATTACTGCTTAATGAATACAAAGTTAGTTGGTACTTACATAAGGATGATTTCTTTTTGCAAAGTCTCGCTCAGGAATCGGGGATGAGGTGGGGTTTTGTTTTACCAGAGCCAGCAATCGCTGATAAATTGCTAGAGGACAACATGAATTTGGAAATTGGCACACTTAAATTCAAGATATTACATACCCCGGGTCATACTTTAGGTGGATGCTGTATATTGGTAGAAGTTGACGGTGGTCCTGATCAATTATTTGCTGGTGATACATTATTTGCCGGGTCGGTTGGAAGAACCGATCTACCTAACACAGGTGGCGATTTTAATGTCTTGTCAAATTCAATCATAAGTAAACTATGGCCCTTGAACGATGACACAGTAGTTCATCCTGGACATGGTCCAACAACAACAATAGGTGTAGAGAAATCTACTAACCCTTACGTTGGCTCTAGTAATCCTGCGTTTGGAAAATATCATTGATTCAATTCAGCCGAGTAAACTGGATAATGAACTGCTTAACACAGGGAGTGCTTCTTCCCAAGTTGCGACAATTCCATAGTCTGCATGTTGGAATATTGGTGCGTCTGCATCTTTATTGATTGCAACGATGTATTTTGAAGATCGCATTCCAGCAAGGTGCTGTATTGCTCCTGAAATCCCTACTGCAATGTATAAATTTGGATTTACCGTTTTGCCAGTTTGTCCAACTTGCATGGAGTGTGGTATTTCATCCCATGTATCGACAGCCGCTCTCGATGCTCCAACTGCGGCTCCAAGTTTATCTGCGATTTCTTCCAGATGACTAAAGTTTGCAGGAGTACCCATACCTCTGCCACCGGAGATGATGATGTTTGCTTCAGAGACATCGAGTCTCTGTGAAGCACGTTGTACCATTTCTTTAATGGCAGTTGTTACATTTCCAGTTGTATCGATGACTTGCATTTCACAGTTTCCGTTGTTGTCTGATGGTGAGAATATGTTTGCTCTCACACTGATGGCTGCATCACCATTAATTGAAACATTCTGGATTGCTTTACCGGAGTAAATTGGAGTTGATAGTGTATCGCCATCGATTGAGATGACATCTTGAACAACAGAGATCGAACGTCTAGCGGCAATTCTCGCTGCTAAGTCTTTCGATTGTGCTGATGCTGATGTAATTATTGTTCCTGATGGAGCAACCGCATCTATAGCTTCAGCCCATGCAGCAGCATCATAGTTTACGAACACATCAGACTTCGCAGCGATAACCTTTGTCACACCAGAAATCTTACTTGCATCATTAGCAACAGATGAATCTAAGCATGGGACAATAACTGTACAACTGGTTCCGAGTTTGTTTGCGGCGGTTACCAACTCATTGGTAGTTTGGCTCATTTTTCCTTTTGATAATTCTGCGATTACTATTGTGTTTGACATTTTTTCCACCTCAAATTATGTTTGCTTCGTCTCTCAGAAGTTGTGCGACTGTTTGAGCGGATTCTCCGCCCTCAAATTTCTTTCCTGCAGGTTTGGCAGGTGGCATCATTTGTGAGACAACTGAGACAGATGATACTGGTGCAGTAACTGTTTTTACATCAACTTGTGCTCTTTTTGCCATCATTATACCTTTGACATTAGATTTTCTTACCTTCGTGGATCCTTTGTCACAACTGACAACAGCTGGAAGTGTAACGGCAATTATTGCGTTACCTCCTTCTGATGGAGATGTAACAGTTAATCCACCGTCAAATGTGATATCTGTGATGTTTGAAACCGATCCCCATCCAAGTCTTTCCGCTAGTCCTGGCCCGGTTGAACCGGCGCCTGTGTCAGCCGCCGATTTTCCGCAGTAAACTATGTCATAGCCGCCTGATGAAATTTCTTGTTCTAGTATTGATTGAAGCCCATTTGAGTCCATGTAATCATCACAATCTAATCTAATGATATTGTCGACACCCAGTGCCTTAACACCTTTCAATACCTTGTCTGCTCCTGCAGGCCCAACGGTAATTGCAGTAACGGTGCCACCACCCGATTCTTTGTGTTGTAGAGCATTTTCAACTGCAAACTCATCATACGGGCTGATATCCATCTTGACAGTAGACAAATCAACTCTGTCACCTGAAATCTGAATTTTTGAATTAGTATCTGGAACTTGTTTTACTAGTACAGCAATATTGACCACGGTCTCACCAATATCCATTCCTAGGGAATTCAATTCATGAACATTTGTATTAATTTATTAGAGCAAAAACATACGATTAACAACTCTATTTCTTGTTTACTAATTCATTGACTTTGTCTAGTAGTTCTGGATATTCTTTGAAATGCTTTGCGACTGTTTCAAGTCCTTTTGAAATTCCATCAGCAATTCCAAATTTGGCATCTAGTGGGTGAAGAGTTCCATCCATTATAGCGTTCCTAAATTCTTCAACACTGGTCCATGTCGAAGGTTCCCCAAATTTTGGATTAGGGGTTACAATTATTTCTCCAAATTCAGGCAAAATAACATGTTCAGCAAGTTCGTATATCGGAGAATTTTCATCCTCAGTGTTTAGATAAGCATGTTTCTGCATTTTCTTTCTTAAGCGCTTTGGGTCATCGTGAATTAATATCGCTCCACCAGGATCAGATTTACTCATTTTATGGTCAAAACTTTCCATTCTTGAACCGCTTGATTTCAAGGATGATATTATTGGAGTATGTAGGCAAGTGGCTTTTTCCCAGCCATATTTACTCGCAACATCTCTCATGAACATGTGTGCTTTTCTTTGGTCCATGCCACCAATTGCAATATCAATTTTTAGTTCAAAGATGTCACTTGCCTGCATTGCAGGATAGAAGAATTTAGACAAGTCATGGTCTGATGAGGCCTCGTCTCTACCCATTATAGTGAATGTCTTCCTAACCATTGCTAAGGTAGCACCTTTGGAACATCTGAGTACCCTTGCCCAATAATCACCGTTATCCATAAGTTCGGAAGCATAGAAGAACCTTAATTCACCAGGGCCATCTCCTTCTGGGGGGTAATCAAGTAGGGCTCTGAAAGTGTCTTCCATATATCTGGCAGTTGTTTGAATATGTGCCATGTTGCCGTCAAATTTATCATTTATCCAAGCATGCCAATCAGCAAGAAAAATCAAAACATTTACTTCTGCATCAAGCATTCTCTTAAGTTGTAATGACAAAACCTTCCATCCAATGTGTGCTTTTCCTGATGGTTCAAAACCAACATAACATCTCAACACTCCATCTCCACCAGCACTAACTTTGTCAGCGATGCAGTCAACAAGGTAATTTAGGCCAACAGCCTCTTCTACAGAACCAATTATTTTGTGTACCCTTGCTTTTTGATCATCACTTAATTCAGACAATCTTGGGCAATTTTCTTGATATTGAATCAGCATTTGTTCAATATCCATTTGCTCACCTCAAAATAAATCGTTGAGTTTCTTTACTTTACCCTCGGATGGGGCGTCACCGCTTTCAATCATTGATTCAAGTTCAGCGATCATTGTTAATGCTTTTTCTTTGACTTCATCGGTTAATTTAGTACTCATTTTCATAGATTTGTGAGCCATTTTTATAGCAGACTTTGCCTTGGAGAATTTTTTTGCCTCCTCTTTGGCTTTATCGCCTCTCTGTTTGCCATTGTAACCAGTTGCTTGGTCGAGAAAACCAGACCAACGCTTTCGAGATTCCATAGCCTGCTCTCTTCCACCATCACTGCTCAGAAAATCAGATAATGCTTCGCCTTTCAACTGCTCGACATCGACAGCCAATTTTCCATCGCTATCAAAATGTCCTGAGACCTTGGTTAATATCCCGAATGACGCAGTAAATTCACCATTAGAATTAGCATTTACATCGTCAAAATGTTCTGCTGCTAATTTTGCAAGTCCTGCATTTCCACCAATCTGTTTAACTAGGCCACGCTTAACTGAGAATTTCTCCATGGGTACAGCCAAAACACCATCGAACATAAGGCTCACCGTCAAAAAAAGGTCTTAGAGAAATGTTTTGATTGAGCACTTTGTGGAAGGAATGTGCGAGTTAACTACGTATTACCAGTATTCATGATACTAATTTTACTTATTCCAGTAGTAATCGCAGAAAACAAGCAGGTCGATTTGTCACTCGAATCCTCGGTTGCAGAGTATGATGTTGGAATCTCAACAGGTGCTTTATCTCCCGATGGCAAATCTGTTTTGTTAGTTGGTAATGAAGGATATGTGCACCTGGTGTCTGCAAAAAACGCTGGTGACCGCTCTCTAGATGTAGAACTAAATAGTGCTAGAGACAATGATATCAATGATGTATCATGGCATCCAAGAAGCGAGGCTGCTTTGATTGCAGGAGATTTTGGTACCGCAATGAGGTATGAAAAAGTAGACCATAGTGTTACTATCGTTAATGGAACAGGCGCAATTCTAGGCCGCGACATGAGTTCTGTAGAATGGAGAAGCGCTGGTGATTACGCATACTTTGGAGCTAAAGACGGTTCAATTTGGCGATTTTCTGAAGGTACTGGATTCATGAATCTAGGTAATGACGCCGACTCAGAAATAACTGGAATCTCATGTCATATGAATTATGACTTGTGTGTAGTTTCAACTATCTCTAGTGGTTTAGGAGTAATCGGGCAAGCACATAATCTCTCATGGATAAGCGGGACAAAAACAGATACTTGGGTTGATGTCGATTGTCCGGATGTCGCTTTGAATGAATGTGTTGCATTTGGAAGCGGTTTGCGAATGATTTCTATCCTCCTAAATACCATAGATCACACCAAGTCAGATGTAGGTGCAATGGTTGAGTATCGAACCCTTGATGGTGATTTTATTTCATCATCTAGAGGTTATTCCGGTACCTCTATTATTCACCTTGCACCTTCTGCTACTGTTAGATACGAGCCGCTAAACGATGTAGCAAAAGTGCAAATATCTTTAGAGCAAATGGCTGATTGGGACTCAGTGATTGCAGGTAGACAAATAGCGTATGTTTGGGAACACAGTTTCAATAGCGGTTTTGTAATAACCTCCAACGGCAATGTGATCTCTTATGAACCATATCAAATTGAGATTGAAAACACCATGCTTACGACGGCTATCTTAATCGCAGTCTCCGTTTCTGTACCAGGAGTTATCTTGGGATTAATTTACATGAACAGTCCATTTTTACAAAGAAAGTATAATCAATTTGTCAGGAAAAAGAAAAAATAAAATTTCGTTGGTTGTAGTTAGGTTATTGAAGCGCCTATGTCCCCGTGACACTGGGGAGAACACATGGAGAAGTTCGACGGGCTCGATTTTTACGATATAGAAAGCCTACTAACAGAAGAAGAAATAATGATTAGAGATATGGTCAGGGAGTGGGTAGATGAGGAAGTCTTGCCAAAAATTGAACATGCTTGTGAAAAAGGTATATTCCTTGATGAATGGCGAGTTGCTCTAGGAGAGATGGGAGTCTTAGGTGCACCGTTAAAGGGCTATGGATGCCCCGGACTTTCATATGTTGCTTACGGGTTAATCTGTCAAGAGCTCGAAAGAGGTGACTCTGGTCTACGCTCCTTTGCCTCAGTTCAAGGTTCTCTTGCTATGTATCCAATTTGGGATTTTGGTAGTGAGGAACAAAAGAATCACTACTTGCCAAAAATGGCTTCAGGTGAAATGATTGGCTGTTTTGGTCTTACTGAACCCGATTATGGGTCTAACCCTGGTGACATGATTACCAAAGCAGAAGATATGGGTGATCATTATCTTTTGAACGGAGCAAAAATGTGGATTACCAACGGCACTATTGCTGACGTTGCAGTAGTGTGGGCAAAACTAGATGGTGTAATCAAGGGATTCATTGTCGAGAAGGGTGATGAAGGTTTTTCTGCTCCAGAGATGAAAGGAAAGCATTCACTAAAAGCATCCGTTACAAGTGAACTAGTATTCCAAGACTGCAAGATTCCTAAAGACAGAATTTTGCCGGGAGTTAAGGGTCTTAGAGGGCCATTTTCATGTTTGAACAATGCTCGATATGGAATCTCTTGGGGCGCTCTTGGAGCCGCAATGGCATGTTTCCACAGCGCAAAGACCTACGCATTATCTCGAATACAATTCGATGTACCAATTGCGTCTTATCAATTAGTGCAAAACAAGTTGGCATGGATGTTAAGAGAGATTACTAAGGGTCAACTTCTTGCTTACCATCTAGGTAAAAAGAAAGATGATGGTACATGGTTCAATGAACAAATCTCACTAGCAAAGATGAACAACGTCGATGTTGCTCTAGAAATTGCTAGAAGTGCTCGCGATATTCACGGCGCAAATGGTATCCTAGATGAATACCCAGTAATGCGTCATATGGCTAACCTAGAGTCAGTAAAAACATATGAGGGAACTCACGATATCCACAACTTGATTTTAGGTAGATACATCACAGGTATCCAGGCATTCACAAGAACGCAGTAAACTCATACGGATGGCAATAGTCCTATCCTTGCTAGACCGTTCCAGATAGGATCTAGGATTCTAGGTAACATTCTGTGCCTTACATAAACAGCCGCTGCTAAACTCATTTTCTGTATTTTGTTTAGTTTTACTCTCTTGGTGAAAACGTCTCCCTGTTCCTTCTCAATTTGGCGCAAGATTTTATCATAAAAAGCAATCATTGCTGCAGGGGAATATCTAGTTCTGCGTGGTAATAATGGTAACAATTGTCTAGCCTCTTCAAGGTAAGTTCTAGCCCTTCTCGCATAGTGGTAGCAGTAAGGTTCCCAAGTTTTGTTAAGGACTACTTTGCCATCTAGTTCTAATTCTTGAATACCATTCTTTTCAAGTTCGTCAAGTGGTAGATAGACTCTATCTCTCTCTATATCTTCTCCAACGTCTCTAAGGACATTAGTTAGTTGCATAAAAATCCCCCACGACTCAGCGTATTTTTTTGCTATTGGGTCACTGTAACCATAGATTTCAATACACATCAAACCAACAACAGAGGCAACTCGGTAGCAGTAATCATATAATTCATCGAATGTTCGATACCTGTTATTGTACAGGTCATCTTCCATTCCTGATATCAAGTCATCAAAAACACTTCTTGGTATTCCATACCTATCGACTGTGTCTTTTAACGCTAAAAATACTGGGTCAGTGGAATAAACTTCTGTGTAGCATGTTGAGAGTTTCTTCCTGAAGAAAAATAGTTGAGTTATTTTGTTTAGGTATGATTCTTGATCAAGTATTGTTCCTCTGTTTTGTAGTGCTTCCAGTTGCTCTCTGTAAGCGACGGCCTCTGGGTCTGTTTGACCATTACTGCCCGGGAATCGATCAGCCCAGTCACCATCAGCAATATCATCTGCTCTTCGGCAAAATGCGTATACTGCACACATTGCTAGTCTTTGTTCGTCTGGTAAATATTTGAACGAGTGATAAAAATTTCCAGCCTCTTGTATGGTTAACTTTTCGCAGTACTGGTATGCTAATTTTAGTAATTCTTGTGGGGGTTGTTCTGACCAAATAGGCGCATCAAGGTTTTGAAATGGATCTACTAACTCATTCTTCTCGGTGATTCCTATGAAAGCAACACCCTCTCTTAGAGCTTCCATTGCAGTCACACTGACAGCCTTCACAGCATCACGTGCTAGAACAACACCAGCGCGCAATCTGTCCAGAGTAGTCATTTTTGGTGCTTCATCACCGTTTTCTCTAGATTTTGCGTTTCCTTGTAGAGGGAACAACAAATCCAAAGGTTTCCGGCGTTCCAACATCCCTATCATACATATGTGCTAGTTCTCCTTTTTTATTGCTTTGTTAGAAAGCATCAGTAAATCAGCTTAAAAAAATGTAGAAAGTGAGTTGTTTGAGGATGCCGTCAAAAACATGTAAGGGTTTAGTTACTAAGTGGTTATGGACACTATTTGACATCTTTATTTTTCTCTAATAGCCTTTTCACACCACCGGGTATAATCAATGCCCTTAGTAATTTTCTAGCATATGATTTTATCTCATCACGAGTGACTTTGATGCGGTCTGCTGAATCAAGGATATTACCCTCTCTAAGTAATGTAACAGTTCTTTGACCGATTAAAACAGGTAACATGCAAGAAGCTTTCAGCCTGAATTGTGTTTCAGGCAACATCTTAATGTATTCAATTGCTTCATCAAGATGTTCATTGGTTAGGTCTAGGTATTGGTCATATAATGGCCTGAATTTATCGATATTATCTGGGTTCAGTAAATCTTCAGGATTCAATCCATATTTATCTAATTCCTGCTTAGGAATATAGCATCTACCAAACCTCAAGTCCTCTGGAATGTCTCTCAGAATGTTAATCATTTGTAGTGCTTTACCAAATCTAATACCTCTCTCAAAAAAAGTATCTTGTTTTTCTTCTGGCATCGAAATCAAATGCGCCAGCGACATTTTTGTCCAAAAAACCCCAACACAACCGGCAACCCTGTAGGTATAATCATCCATTTCTAAATCGTCATTAAGTGCAGATATTTTACCACCTTCCTTTGCTGTACCGAATCTCTCTAAGTCAAGTATTTGACCGCCGACAATTATATCCAAACATTCAAGCATTCTCTGCTGATCATCCTCGTTGTAAACTTGTAGTCCTTCAATAACATCTCTTACATTCATCAACAGTTCAGCCTCATTTGGGTTATCTTGAATTTCAGCTAGATTTGTAAAATCAGGAAGTTCTAAAGACTTCCCTTGTGCTACCTGGTTGTAATCTTTCAAGCATTTCATAATATCTTTGGTTACCCCATGTTTAGTATCAGCAATTGTATCAGCAACCCTTGCTAATAGGTATAGAAGTCCTATCTGACCTCGAACTTTTTTTGGTAAGTACTTGAGGGTGGGATAAAATGACCTCGACGTGTTTTTTAGCAAGTTGTCAATCTTTTCATTGATAAGTACTGACATTCAATCCCTCGATTGACTCCACAAAGTAATCGTTTTTGACCCTATGGTAGAATGATTGCCAAAAACCTATATTATCAGTTTACAGACCAAATCAATAACAAAATTTCCAATAAACAAGTAGGTTAATTCAGGGGTAAATCATAGTAAGGCTTTATTGGGAATTAACACACCGTTAGAACGAGGGGATAATATGCAATGCGGCTCTTGTGGTGAAGAGATACCAGCAGACAGTATATTTTGTCCAGAATGTGGCGCTCGTCAAGACTTGTCAAGAGCGGGAGGCTTTACCGCCCCAAATGCAGTTGGCCTTTCAGGTCAAGAAGTAACAGGCGGCAGAAGTTTCGGCGTAGTTTCAGGTGAAGCAATAAGGCATCAAAGAGAGATGTCTGTAACGGATCCAAACGCAGTTTCACCCGAGTTGATGAGACAAATTGCTCAAAGCATGCAAAATCAGCAAAACATACCGCCAGTTGGAAACTTTCCCCCACAAGGCTACCAAAACCAGTTGAATCAACAAAATAATTTGAATCAACAAATGCCAATGAATAACTTGCAGAATTTACCTCCTTCAAATGTTCAAAATGTTACTTCAATGAATCCATCTACATCTCCAACAGATGAGATGGTAAACCGACTTGCTGAAGCTGAAAAGGCCATGAAAAGTGAAAGACGTAATCAATGGCTCAATATGAACCAAGCCTCTGCATCAAATGTGCTCTCAAATCTTGGAGCAGACCTGCCGGGCCACCTGAGGAATGAAACCAATGCAGCTCAAGAAATCCTAAGTGGTGCCTTGGGCGGTCAAAAGGATGTTCCTAACGATGCCTTCCTAAGAAGAATGT